>Ga0268263_1000085_pt1 | contig 254437 bp, 175 predicted proteins | sample Biomet5_FD_190358 | JGI IMG/M metagenome (GOLD analysis project Ga0268263, IMG submission 190358) | Microbial communities from bioreactor (seeded with sewage sludge) at LBNL, California, USA - Biofuel metagenome 5 (SPAdes) (version 4) | ecosystem: Engineered > Bioreactor > Anaerobic >... | reverse complement strand
TTGGTGCAATCTCTGTTACCACATCATGATCGGCAAGGTAGGCTTTGTAGTAGTAAGGCTTAGCTATCTCCGATTTATGTGAAAACCAGCTGGCACGTTTCTCTTCGTTAAAGACAGGTGAACCAACTACAGGCATTATTGAAAACTGACCATAATCATTAATCCATGGACTAGGCTGGTGGGTTTGCTTAAACCCGCGAATCTTGTTGGCTGTATACGTGTAAGCCCATCCATCGCCCATCTTACCTGTTTGAGGAACCCAAAAGTTCATTCCCCAGGGAAGGGCAATGGCAGGATAGGTATTACCGGTTGATAACTCGTAAGTAGACTGGCTGCCAATCAAAGGATTGACGTAATCTACCGGAGAAAATGAATCACTGCTGGCTAAAGCAGAGAAAGGTTTCCCAATCCAGCTAAGCATTATAGCAAGAATAATTGTAGTTCTAATATTATTTCTCATGGCATTTATAAAATCTATTAATATTTCAAGGGCTACATTAACAATATCTTGCAAAATAAATGCTTTTTAATTTCCCTTGCAATTAAAATAATAAAAAGAGAGCTCCATATTATTAAAATACAATAAGAGTTATATAATAAAAGCCAATCCACACAAATCAAAGATATATGTAGATTGGCTTTACGAATGAACTATTTTCAATGATTATATAAGTTTTATGAGAGTTCAATCAGATTTTTACTTTTGCAATCAGTTTTCTGATTTTACCTTCTCCAATAACAGGAGCGTGAGCATCTTCAGGATATACCAATACAAATTCACCCGGATTAATATCAACATAAGTAGTTGGTGTATCTGAATAAAGAGCACAATCACCTTCTTTACTATAAGGTTTAGTTTCCTCTTTCAGATCTTCAGTTGCTTTCCAACCGATAGTTTCCTTTCCTTCGAGCAAGATATGCACATCAATATAATCGTGATGCAATTCCAGAACCTGGTTATCACGTGCCACACAAGTTGGATTCACATTGTTGATAAACAAGTTATCACCGTCAATTTCAATACGACCTAACTCTGCATTTAATAAATCGTGTGACTTTACATAATCAAAGAGTTTAGGAAAAAGAGGATGAAGCGATTCTATCCTTTTACTGTTCTGCAAATTAGATACTATCATAAATTCTTAATTTTATTGATTACTTATTAATCCACATTATCTGTTTTTGGCTTAAGAAATGACAACTGCAATATTAATGCAACCAGAACAAAACCTCCTAACATGGAGAAGCCTAAACCCAGATTACCACCATCTGTCCATTTTCCCAGCAACTGAGTAACTGATGCACCGGCAAACACTCCAACCATATTCATTATTCCATAAGCGGTTGCACGCTGTTTTGCAGAAACAAACTGGCAGAGAATTGGCATATTGTTGGCATCGAACATACCGTAACCAACGCCAAATAACATTCCAGCACCAATTACACCAACAAAGCTATGTCCAAATCCAAGTAAAAGCAATGAAGGGATAGTCAGCCCCAAACCAATTGCACCGGTATAGACACGTCCGCGAATATTCTTCTGAACCCATCTGTCAGAAAGAATACCACCCACAATAACACCTATAAAAGATGAAACAGCAATGGTAAATGTTGATATCGGACCTGCTTGTGACATTGGTAATCCTAAGTTTTCAGAGAAAAGAGTAGGAAGCCAATTCTTAGTAGCCCATCCCGGAAGACTAGGAGCTGCAAAATAGATAAGAATTATCCAGAAAGCAATATTGCTGAACAATAAGGATAATCCTTTGAGAACCGGAGTCTTCTCCCCTGAATCTTTTAAAGTTATCTTTTTTACCTTAATGTGATTAGGATTTTCATGCAAGAAGAAAATCAGAATCAGAGAATATACAATACCAATAATACCAAACCAATGAAAGGCACTTTGCCAGGAAAAAGCGGCAGCAACGGTTGCACCAAATCCTCCAATGGCTTGCCCGGTATAAAGTCCGGTCATATGTATACCAATAGCCAAAGATCGTGTTTTATCCTGGTGCCAGTCGGCTATTAATGATAAAGCTGAAGGTATATACAGAGCCTCACTGATACCCATTAAACCACGCAATACATAGAGTTGAGAATAATTTTCTGTAAATCCCATCAGGAATGTTACTGCCGACCAAACAAACAAACTTCCTACAAGAAGCCATTTACGATTTAATCTATCGGCTATCATTCCGGCAACCGGACTCATAATACCATATATCCAAAGAAATACAGCCATCAAAGCACCGAAAGCTTCCGCTTTATTCAGCTCTACAATATCAACTTTCATTGCTTGCTGCATAGTAGAAAGCATTTGTCGGTCCATATAGTTCAACAAAGCTACAACCCACAACAGGCCAACAACTACCCAAGGGTAAATCTTACTGTTTTTCATTACTATTTATTTATTATTTATTTACTTTGAAAAGTGGAAGCAGGCAAACCGTCGCTATTTACTAAATTAGCACGAGTAAAAGGCTGCCAGCCATAGCGGACAGATTCTGGTTTTTCAACCTTATCCGACCATATTTTAACTATATCTCCAACAATTTCGGCCTTAGCAGGATAATAAACTTTATCTGCTCCGGCAATCTCGAAAGTGTGCAGATCTTTATTGTCACAAGAAGAAAGACCGTGAGCATAATCAAATGTGATGTAAGCTACCCTTTCTTTGAATGACACCGAACGGAATAACGGTCCGGAAGGAGTAACATTCCCCTTACTGTAAACACGGTTCAAAGTCCAGCGTCCTGCACGTTCACCTATTTCTTTTTTCATTCTTGGATGAACATCCAAGGAATCTCCCTTATCACTCGAAACTACCATATATGTGTTTGGAATAGAATCCATCAGTCTTCGTTGAGCATCGCGAAACCAAGGCCAGCTTGGGCGGTTGAGACTTGAAAGCTGCACATAGATGAAAGGAAGACTGGAGTTGTTCCAGTTTTTCCGCCAGCTATTCACCATCATAGGGAAAAGTTTTTCATAGAGTTCCATATTGTGCGCATTCGATTCCCCCTGGTACCACGCCACACCTTTAATAGGATATTTAGCAAGCGGAAGGATACCCGACTCGAATAGGTAGCAAGGTTCGTACGGATGACGTTGCAACTTATTCTTAGCTTGCTTTACATTAAGAGCAGCCCGTCCACGAACCCAATCCTGTATCATATCATTATTCGTATAATCTTCCAGCATATCAGGGAGTTCGTATTGCAATGTACGACGATCAATCCATGATTCACAAGGTGAACCTCCCACAGCATTGTTTATTAGTCCAACCGGAACGCCCAGACTATCCGCCAGCATTTTCCCGAAATGGTAACCGATAGCAGAAAAAGATGCCGCATTTTCAGGTGTACATTCTTTCCAAACGGTTTCTTTGTAATATTGCAAACGGCTCAAGGAATCGAGTACACTTGAATCCCATTCCACTGCATTAGTTTCCCAACGGGGTTTCATATCGAAAAGACGGATATTAGCGTTCTTTGCTCCGGCAATATCTTCTTTAGCTGTGACTGCATGTTTAAGCATAAATGCCATGTTCGACTGCCCAGAACAAAGCCACACCTCGCCAACCAGTACATTCTTATATAACAGTGGTTTACTCTTCGCACGAATAGTCAATGTATATGGGCCACCAGCCTTCAGCGGACTAAGAGTTATGCTCCATTTTCCATTTTCGCCAGCTTTAGTTGTCTGCTTCTGACCATTTATCTCTAGTGTCACCTTTTCGCCAGAGTCAGCAATACCGGAGATATTAAGAGGTATATCCCGCTGCAAAACCATATTATCGGAATAAACCATCGGCATTTGCAAACCTCCACAATTACCGGTAAGAGTAGAATAGACCGTTTTCGCCAATATTCCTGCACCTTCCACATTAGGATGAAGAGCATCGGGAAGAAGATCGGGACGATTAAAAAGCCCTTCTTCAAAGTCAATCAATCCAACGTTTGCATAAGTCGCTATATTTTCAATTGCCTGCTGAATCTGGCCATACCAATCGCGGGTACCAGAGCGAAAGCGCTTATGAAGATGTGTAATAGGCGACAATCTGCAAATCCAGATCTTACACTTTGGATTTACACTGCGGAAAGAATCTATCAATGCCCGATAATCGGTTATAAATTCATCACGATAGTTTGGCCAATCGCGGGGATCAGTATCATTCAATCCCAAGTGAATAATAACTCTGTCGGCTGCAAAATGCATTGCAGCACGAAACTCTTCCTGCTGCATATAAGGACGATGCCCATGATTCAGGAGAGTTGCTCCGCTTTTCCCAAAGTTTCCCACCTCATAATCGGTTCCGAGCATTTTCTGTAATTGAGACGGATAAGCATTAACTTCTCTGTTGGGGAGCAAGTAACCATAAGTTACGCTATTTCCCACACAAGCTACCTTGATTTTCTCCTTGGCAAAAAGAGAAATTGTACAAGTAAAGAATAAGAATAAGAAAATCTTTTTCATCATCTTGCCATATAATTAATTTACATACTGTTTAATCAAATCGCGCCATAACATATAGCCCTTACCAAGCAAGTGAAGCCCATCATTTGATAAGTCCGAACGCATTTTACCAGTTGCCTTGTCTACAAAATGAGAATATAAATCAATATAAAAGACTTTTTTATCTTTAGCCAGTTCTACCAATCTACTATTTAAATCCACCACGACTTTTCCTTTGGAAGTATGTGATTGAAACATGTTATACACATCGCTTACCGGAAGTACGCTCTGCAAATAAATTTTAGTACGAGGCGAATCAGATTGTATCTTTTCAATAATACATTTGATTCTTCCAGCAATACTATCGACAGAAGTCCCTCTGGATACGTCATTGATACCAATCAGTAAAAACAACTTAGCAGGTTTGCCTTTTAGAATAGGGTCCAAACGATCGTATACACCTTCACAAATATCTCCACTGATTCCACGATTCTTTATATGCGTATTATCAAATAATTCAGCCCATTCGCAGCCATTTGTAATGCTATTGCCCAGAAAGATAATATCTTTGGGCGAGGTGTGTAGCGCTTCAAACAGAGTGGCACGTTGCTCATAGAAGGTAGAATATTTTCTTTTCTGAGCAGATACAGAAGTAAATACAAAAATCAATACTGCAAATAAAAATATCTTTTTCATTCCCATTAATTTATAGTTTTGTTTTATCAGGTGAATAGATTAATCCATCTACCGCTCTATCGCCATCGGGAGTAACAAATACAACTGTGAATTGCCATTTAACCAATCTAACTTCCGGTGAAGAGAATTTTCCTACTGGAAGTTTCAGAAAGACTTTATTCCATCCCTTGTTTAGATGTACCATTAAAGGAGGACGAGCAACGCAGTTCTCATTACCGAGAGGTATTTCATTACTCTTTTCCTTATGGGTAGCCGTCCAAACCGGAGGTTTAATTTCATTATTATTAAGCCAGATGCGACTTCCTTTATAATCCCATTTTCCTTGAAGAGGCGATAAATCCATCTCCGACCGACTATAGTTCTGAAACTCCACCCATAATCCTACATCTTGTTTCTTTGGAGACCATACCCATGTCCAGGCGTAAGCAGTAGAGTTTTCTTTGGGATCTTTATAAAACGCAGGAACAAATGTTCCCCATACATGCCGCAAATAAATACCTGCACCTGTTGCCTTGCGAATTCCGTACTCTTTTCCATTATATAGATAGCTTGCTTTCAACTCATGTTCCGGAGGAAAGACCTTTGTCAAATCCCCATCATTAGGGAAAGCATCAGTAATATTCCATTTCACATTCGTCTGCTTTACATAAGCAAACGGATATCCTTTAAAGGAGTGTTCCTTATGCCAAATCATCCTTCGCTCAAAGTCGGCAAATTCTTTAAACTCTTTTGTATCTTCCTTTGGAAGTATCACACCGTTTCCATCAAAATATTCTGAGCCGCCACCCAGCCAGGAACGTTCTGCAAAGGCCAGTACATTTGGATAGAAGTTATTTTCGAGTATCATGTTTTGCTCAGGAACTACCAAGCGGTCGTGCCAAATTCCCATGATGCCTCCCGCAATATCATCACTTCCTTGTGACTGATTGTATATGCGACTGTTATAAAGTGCCACTATATCTCCAAACGTATCAAAATGGTTCAGGTAATGAAATTTGGAATCAATAGCAGGAATACCTTTCTGGGCTTTTCCACGGTAACTCCACAGATGAGTCATGTCTATCTCACCCAGTTTATACTGCCAACCTGGATTCCAGGATATAACTTTCTTTCCTTTTGAGCGAACATAAGCCACCATTTCAGGGGCAAAAGTCTTATTGGTAAACTGCACTTCATCCGTACCAATATGCAACCAAGGCACATCAAACGTTTCACAAACTTCGTCCACCAATCGTTTAAGAATCACCATTCCTTCGGGGCTTTGCATATCACATTTAAAAGTACGAACAAAAGCTGCACTGTGCCCCGGCATATCAATTTCAGGAATCAGCATCACGTTGTGCTGTTTACAGAAAGAGACCAGTTCTTTTGCCTCGTTCAAGGTGTAATATTTCCCTGGCATACGAGTAACATTAACACTATCATTCAGTGCCGGATATATTTTGCTTTCAAGCCTCCAAGCCTGGTTCTCGGTAAGATGCCAGTGAAAAACATTAATCTTATAGCGGGAAAGTATTGCTATTTCCTTCTTTAGTTCAGGAAGTGAAATGTAACTCCGTCCTACATCTTGCAGAAAGCCACGGATGCGGAACGACGGCCAATCAGTAATCAAACAACCTTCGAAACAGGCTTTCTTCCCATTTCCGTTCTTTAACTGACGAAGAGTTTGAATTGCCCAGTAAACACCTTTTTGAGAAACAGCCACAACTGTAATTTTATTATTGGTAACTTCAAGTCGGTAAGCCTCATCAGCGTTGAGTGTTACTTCCGGCAGACTGTTTATAAGGCGGACTTCTATTTTCTGTTTCGCCCGAGGATTCACCTTTCCCCCTACTTCCTTGATAAAATCTTCCCATTCAGTTTGCAGTACAGGTGTAGAAATACAAATATCGCCTATGTTAAACTGCTGACCATTAGCTGTAAGTTGTTGCGGCTTTGGCAAAAGGTGAGTTATGCCTGCACGTGCCGGAGAGACAAGTGAGCAGCTAAAAAAAAGGATTAAAAAGAAGAAAAGGTTTTTTATGAGAGAAAACAACGGCTGTTTCCTCTGCATAAAAGAGACATTAGCCCTTGCCGCTGAATGATTCAGCGGCAAGCACTTCTTTGTGTAATTAGTAAGTGAAATACAATGGTGTGTTATAGTATCAAATCCCATTTTATTTTATTTCTTTTTTATGTAATAAAGCAAACTAAATTCAGGCAAAATATCCACTTATAACCGATAACTTCAAAAAACTCGCGGGAGTTTATTAATACATGGCGGATAGTAATTATATTCTTGTACAAAAGAATGCAATCTTCTGTACAAAAGAATCAATTGTTTTGTACAGAACAATACAATCTTTTGTACAAGGAAATATTATTGCTTAACTATATCTTTTATTTTAATGGCCTGAAACGTCATCTGAGCCACACTAGCTTCATAAATAATGCCCACAGTTTCTTTATCTATCATAGTAAGGCAGGAATATCCCCAGGCCTCATCTTCATCAAGAAGTATCTGATTCTCGGGCAACCATGTAAGACCACCATCCAGACTTGCTTTAATTGTGATGTGATGGCGACCTTTTACTGTATTTGGGTTAGAGAACAACAGAATATCCTTATTCAGTACATTATCTTTTGCTGCTACTTTAATAAGACTTGCCATACAAACAGGTTCAATCAGCGCACTTCTTGAAGAAGGATGCTCGGTCCATGTTGCTCCCATATCTTTTGTTGTAGCAACTGCACGACTTCCACCACGATTATCACGCATATTCAGCATCAGTTCTCCCGGTTTAACTTCGGCTACCTGAGCTTCGGTAGTATTTGTACGGGCCAGCGTGCTTATCTTCCAGGTCTTTCCATGATCCTTGCTATAGATAATTCCGGCATTAGGAACGCGTGTAGAATCAATATACTGAGAAGCAAAAACTAAAGTTCCATCGCTCATAGTGATACCCCTGCCCGGACCTTGCAACAAGAAATACCAGGAAGGATCTTTTACCTGAGACGTAATATTGATTGGAGCCGACCAGGTTTTACCATCGTCGTCACTCTTTGCCAATACAAGCTGAGCGGTGTGATTTAAATCCATACCAGGATAAGAGCTCCACCACGCACGATTATTACCCATTCCATGAGTCCATGCTGCAACAACCCATGCAGTTCCGGTTTTCTCATCAACAAGAATAGCAGGATCTCCTACTCCATTCTGAGATTTTGGCAATCCGCCATACTCACCAAACGAGAGAGGAAGTCTCATCTTTTCCCATGTTTTTCCACCATCCGTGCTTCTGCTTAATCCAATATTTACATATTCCTGAAGGTCTGCACTATTATTGTAACGGGCATCGTATACTGCTAAAAGGGTTCCCTTATTAGTAGTAGCAATTCCCGGAATACGGTAAGCATTAACACCGTCATCTCCGGCATGGCGAACACCTACACCCATCAAATGCTGAACAGGTTCAGTTTCAAATATCATTGGGGCTGCCTTTCCATCAAGTGAAACTTCTGCAATTTTACCGCTAATCTTAGTACTTAATGATGCAGTAGGTTTCATTTCCAGACTAATCCAGAAATAGTTTACACCAGGGAAAAGATTCTGATTAGCCGAGAGTTTAATTTTATTGGAAAGTTTATCCGTTTTTGACTTCAATACAGAGTACGACAGATTTGCTGACAAAGTTTTGCCCGGTTCATCACGTGAAATGTATGGCTGAGGGAAAAAAGTATTCTTTTTCTCGTTCTGTCTGGCCTCAGTTCCACCATAATAAAGCTTCACCGACTTAATTTCATTAAGCGGTACATTCTTGTTTAATGTAAGCGTCACATAATCAAGCGAACGGCTCTCTTTGGCATTAAGACGAATATAATAAAGAACATTATCTTGTCTTTCGATAAGTACAGGTATTTGAGTTTCCTTTACTTTAACTGTGTCCTGAGCAAAAGAGTTGATTGTTCCGCCAAATAGCAGAAGGGTGAATAACAATTTTATGCAATTCATGTCAGTTTATTGATTTATTAGTTTAATTACAAATATATACAAATATCAGTTTAGAGGTAAGTTTTGAACAACTTTTCCCCTCCATATTTCAGGCGTTCGAATGCCAGGTTTAAGTTCTCCACCAAACAGATAAAAAGCATCTTCCAAATATATGGCAGTTGCTCCCGCACGTGCAGATTGCTCATAACTTCCCAACGCAGTCCATTCATTTTTATCGGGCGAATAAAACAGCAACTCCTTGTTGAATTTATACCACTCGGGGGGCTGATTCATGTACGCTTTTACTTTTTCTCGCAGTAGTTTCTCTGTTTTCTGATCATGATCAGCTACTGCTTTCTTCAATGCTTGCTCACGCTTTAAAGCATCGAGAAAAATATCTTTGTTTACACCACCCATACAAAGCATCAAACTGTCACCTAATGAAACAGCAACACCTCCACCCAACGAGATAGGCTGACCATCTGAGCTGCAGGGTTCTGCAATCTTTGTCCAACGATTAATATCTGGTTCGTAACAATATGCATCCGTACTAAGAGAAGCATCTCTATTATCAGTAGCAGAAGCAAATCCACCAGCAACAAATAAACACATTCTTCCTGCTTTCTTCACAGCTACGCAAACAGGTTGCGTTCTGGGATTGCCAGGAACAGGGGGTAATTCATGCCATTTTGCAGAATTTTCACCTAAATTTAATGCAAACACACGAGAAGATGGCTTTTTATCGACATTTCCTCCAACTATATATAAAGTATCTCTAATTATTGCACCAGCCATATTATCTATTTTATAAGGTAAAGATGGCAGCGAATGCAATATAAATGTATCCTTTTCAGAATTATATTCCAATCGATAAGCAGCAGATGTAGATCCGTTGGGAGTAACACCACCCACGCATATCACACCTTGCGGAACAGAAAACGAAACACCGTAAGCCGTTGGTGAAAGAAGATTTCCTGCCCTCTTCCATTGCTGTACAGTATCTCCAATAATACGTGCTACGTATACATCATCATAAAAAACTTTCTTCCCACCTTCTGCAGCAGGTATCTCAGGAAAGTTACAGCCACCGGCAACAAGCAGACAGCCATTCACTTTTCCCGCAAAACATGCAGAAACTCCTTTTGTAAAATGTCCATTTTCAGGAGAAACTCTTGTCAGTGACCGCCAACTTACTGCACGAATATTATTTTGACTCTGCGAATGCAGAGAGCATGCTCCGAGCAGAGTTGAAAAAAGGACTCCAATACATATTCTTAATATCTTCATAGCAGCTTATTGAATTTGAGTCAAAGTCTATAAAAAAAACATTCCAGAGATCGTTGGAGATTATTAATGTAATATGCCTGTCTTCTTTGTTTATTTTAAAATAGCCTTTGCATTAAAACTTCCAGATTAAAGTTTTGATGCAGAGGTACTAAATTTATAGACAACAGAATATTTGCAATTTAAGTATTTATAATCTACGAACAAACGCTGTTATTTGTTTTTCTTAATTATATTGATTCAGAATATTCAGATACAATGAAAATTGCAGGTGGAAAAACCACCTGCATTTTTCTTTATAATATAATTACCAACTTTCTGTTTGCTGATTAAGATCCGTATATCCCGGAGTCTGTTTCAGATTAGGGTCAGCATTCAATGTTGCTACATCCACAGGCCACAATAATTTATACTTTTCTGTAGCGTAATTCAGAATAGGAGTTCCTTTATAAGAAGCTGCAGCATCAAATACAAGAGGTTTACCATCTTTGGCATCCTTCATTCTGCAAACATCAAACCAGCGAGTTCCTTCATTTACAAACTCAAGATCTCTTTCATGAAGAATAGCAAGCTCATTTGTTTTGAAGTCTGAATTTGTATATCCATATAGATTTGCATCCCATTTAGCACCATAAGCACGAGCGCGAACCTGATTAATATATTGAGCAACATCGCCACCCTTCATATTTTCTACTTCAGCCAATAGCAACAATACATCTGCATATCTGTACATTGGCTCATCACCACAGAAAATACGAACATTGCTGGCATTTACAAAGCCCAAATTCTTTTTCAACACAGTACCCATCAAAGATCCGTCTGCTTTATAGAATTCAAGGAATGTAGCATCACGTCTTGAATCGTTGGCATTGAATGCCTGCCAAAGTGATGGCATGTATTCATTTCTTTGCCAGCCAGAACCTTTCAGATTAAGAGTATCGGTAGCAATAACCTTATTATTACGTCCGTAAACCGTACCGATAAAACCTCCATTAGGATTAGCGTAAACAAACTCACCTGCTGAATTAGTTGCTTCTCCTTCTGCATATCTGATAGTGAAGATTATTTCCTTATTTCCTTTGTCAGTAGAAACAGCACTGAAAATAGTACTGTAAGAAGGTAATAATCCAAAACGAGAATCGTTCTTAATTGTATTCAGGTATGTTTCAGCTTTTGTTAAATCGCCAGCTGCAGGAGTCTGGTCTCCAAGAGAAACCTTTGCCGACCACAAATATACTTCAGCAGACAACATGGTAGTTGCAGCCTTAGACCAGAAAGATTTAGTTCCATTGATTGTTTCGTTAGTACCGAAATAATCCAGAGATTTCTGCAAATCAGCTTTGATAAAATCCATCACTTGTTTAGGAGTAGATCTTCCTGTATAAAGATCTTCAGGAGAAACCTTTCCATCCAACACTTTCACGCGATCAATTAATGGCACACCTCCATACGTTCTGTACAAATAGAAATAGTACATAGCTCTGATACCATAAGCCTGAGCAAGCGCATAGTCAATAGCCGCTTTATTTTCCTGATGTAAAGCTGTTCCCTCTACTTTTTGAATAACAAGATTACAATCGAAAATATAGCCGTATAATCCGGCCCAGGAAGAAGTTCCGGTATTAGAAGCATCAAAGTTATTTTCTTTAATTCTATCGTAGTTAATAGAGGTATTCAAAGAAGATGTACCTGATTTACTGGATCCACCACGTGCTTCACCAAGAACATAATTACGGTTAAAGCTAGTACTTCTCAAATCCATATGCATACCATTTAAGTATGCTTGTACCTGAGGCACAGTATTCCAGAAATTACTACTTGCATAGTTATCTATAGGCGACAACTCCAGTTCGTTGCAAGAAGTATAAAAAGCTGAGGTGACTAACACCGCACAGCTAAATATAATTGATTTTATTGTTTTCATAATTGATTCTGAGATAATTATTAGAATGTTACATTAACACCAAACAAAAGTGTACGTGGAAGTCCATATCCTGAACCAGCTCCTGTTCCTGCTTCCGGAGTTGTGATAGTCTTACACTGTGTAAGATAACCAAGATTCTGTCCGGTAACAGAAAGATCAACTTTCTCAAGTTTAGCTTTGTTAATGAGACTCTTTGGTAAAGAATAAGAAAGAGAAACTTCACGGAAAGCTACATAAGAGCCATCGTATGCAAACATAGTTGAGGTTCTGTAGTAATTACTCTTACCTAACTGGTCAGCCCAATAATATTTTGGTAATGTTCCGTTTGGATTAGTTTCCGACCATGTTTTCTTTACATCTGTAGTCATATTATATGTACCTTGCATGTTTCCTAAAAACCAAGGTGTTGTATTATCATATATTTTAAAGCCCAAAGCATAGTCTAGAGCAACAAACAATGAAAGGCCCTTCCATGAAAGTGTAGAAGTAAAACCACCTAACCAGTGAGGAGTTGTATTACCCACTTTAACCAAATCATAGTTATCGATAACACCATCACCATTTACATCTTTCCATTTTACATCACCCGGTTGGATAGGTAATGCTTTTACTTTTGAAGCTCCAGTTTCACCTGAACCTTTTTGAGCATCAGTTAAATTCGCCCATGATGTTTTTCCATAAAGAACACAAGCAGAGCTACCTCCTCCTCTATCTACCATAATGTCTGGAATTTCGTCGTAGCTTTTATAGATACCTTCGGCTTGATAAGCATAAAGAACACCCGGTTCATTTCCTTCCTGGTAACCACCTACCCACATTTTATCATTGCCGTTTCCGGTATATACCTGATATGCATCCTGACGGTTCTTTTCCAATCCGTTATTTGGTAACTTAACGATAACATTCTTGTTATAAGAAATATTAGCGTTCATACTCCAGTTCCATGTTTTAGTCTGAATAGGTTTTGCTGCAAGCTCTACTTCGACACCACGGTTACGGAATCGGCCATTGTTTGTAGTAATACCGCTGATACCAGACGATATAGGCAAACTAATTCTTGCATATTTATCATCAGTTAAACGATTATATACCGTAAAGTTTGTAGAATAGCGATTATTCAAGTAACTCAGGTCTAAACCAAATTCAAATGTTTTAGATTTTTCCCATCTAAGAGTAGGATTAGGAACGCTACTCATTATAAATGTTGAACTACCGTTGTAATTGGTAGATGTTGTATAGGCACCTTGCAGATAATAATAATCATTGGAGTTATCATTAGGACCGTTTAGATCCGAAACGTTACCATTCAAACCATAGCTGGCACGTAATTTACCAAATGATATAACGTCAGACAACGAACTCATAAAGTTTTCTTTAGAGAATATCCATCCGGCAGAAAGACCTGGGAAAGTACCCCAACGATTGTCAATCAGTTTAGAATATCCATCACGACGAACAACTAATGACAAAAGGTATTTACTTGCATAATCATAGTTAACACGTCCGAAGAAAGATAGAATACGTTGACGATAATGGTAAGAATCAATAGAACGTAAATTTTCTTTTGAAGATGTTAATCCCAGATCCTGAAAATCATCTGTTGCAGCTCCTTGTCCGGCTGCACTGAATCCACGAGAATACGAATCGTAATATTCAGTACCAAGCATTGCTGTTACATAATGATCACCAAACTGGTGTTCATAGTTCATAATAGCATTGTAAGTCTGGTCGAAAGTACGATCATAAGATGCAGAAGAAGAACGGGTTGATACGATGTTAACAGGATTACTATAGTAATCTTTATTGAAAGACTCATACATACCTTCACTATAGTACCAGTTAGCAGATAACTTCAAGTAAAGTCCTTTTGTAAAATCAAGTTTAAAAGCCTGATTCATAGTAAACTTATCCGTTTGGTTATCGCGAATAAACTTATCTGACTGATATCGTTGATTACCATCTGCAGAGGCATTACCTAACATTAGATTTCCCTCTTCATCTTCAAAACGAACAGTTGGAGGCATAGACATAATACGACCAAAGTAGTTAGCCTCTGATGTATTGGAGCCTGGCATTGACTGCCAGTTTGCACGGTTATAGTTCAAACTTGAGTAAGAAGTCAACCAATCTCTAATTTTATAATCTCCATTGAAAATAAAAGAGTATCGATCATAGTAAGAGTCAATAGGAAGACCTTCTGAATGGTTGTAGCCAAAACCTGCATAATAGTGACCTTTATCATTACCACCAGACATATTAATATTATAATCTTGTGTGATTGATGGATTCTTTAGATTATAGGATGCAACATCTGTATCTTTAAAAATCAACTCTTTTCCTGTAATAGGGTCAGTCATTGTTTTCCAGCCTTTATCTAACAGGAATTTGTTTGTATCATCCAAAAGCATTGTACTCCAAATAGCACTATTACTGTTCTTCAAAGGAGTAACTCCGTCTGCTGCAAAATATTTATTCCCAGTTCCATAAGGATAATTACCTGTTAAACTACTAGAGCTAACATATCCTGCACCTGGAGTTCCATCAGCATGCTGCCACATATTGGAAGAACGGGCATAAGCAGTACGCATCCAATATAGATAATCGGAAGCATTATTGAATTCATAAGGAGTATTCAGATAATTGATACCGACTTTAGCCTTAACGTTAATTTCTGAACTACCTGATTTACCTTTCTTTGTAGTAATAAGGATTACACCATTATTAGCACGTGCTCCATAGATAGCTGTAGCTCCGGCATCTTTCATCACTTGCATATCTGCAATATCCTCAGGGTTGATGTCACTCAAGCTAGCACGGATCTGCCCATCAACAATTACAATAGGAGAACCACTACCATCAAGGTTGGTACCACCACGAAGTATAATTGATGGAGTTGCTCCCGGATTACCAGAAGTCTGAACTACTCTTAAACCCGAAACCGCCCCAGAAAGAGCTTGTGCAGGATTGGAGTAAACACCAACACTCAATTTTTCATTGCTTACTTTCGCAATAGAGTTTGTTGACTTAGAACGCAACTGTGTTCCTGAATATCCGGTTACCACAATTTCGTCTAACACAGTAGAAGTTGGTTTTAGTTTTATTTCCAGATTCTTTTGTCCTTTAACACTTACTATTAGTTTTTCATAGCCAATATAAGTCACAGAGATTTCCCCCTTCGGGTTTACGGCCAGTGAGAATTTTCCATCAAAATCGGTAATAGTACCGTTTGTTGGGTTCCCCACTTCAGATACACTAGCACCAAGTACAGGTTGATTAGTTTCATCGATAACCTGACCGGTTACGGTCTGCTTTTGTGCCATCACATTAAGTGACAGGAAAAAGCACATCAATAATAAGAACTTCCTCATAGTAGGATTAGTTGAATAATGAATAGATTAATTTTGTTTATAGTATAGAAATAGATTTAACTACGTAAATAGTTAGAAAAGTTAAGTCTGGCTTAATTTCACCATTCTAGTCTTTTAGTTTTCAATTATTTATAGTACAATTAAGGAATATCTAAATAGCTTAGTTTAGTTTTGTCTTTTTTGATAGTTATTGCACAGTTTAGTATAGCCTGATGTCGTTTTTCGTAAATGCTATTTTAGAATTTCATTACACAAATCATAACACTTTACCATCATTCTAGGAATATGGAAAGGGCCTTTAAAAAGATTTCCTTTTGCCGGTTGTGAAACAGAGCCATCCATATGTAAATAGCCATACCACTCTCCATATTCCTTATCAGGAAAATGAGTATATGTCCAATCACTTATTTGTTTGTGCATATCTAAATATTTCTCATCCTTTGTTGCTTCATAAGCATAAAGTGTAGCAATTATAGCTTCGCACTGTGGCCACCAGAATTTCATATCATGAGCATAATCCTGAGGAGAGTAATTCTTACAGTCCCGGAAATTAGTTATTCCTCCATAAGTTTCGTCCCATCCCCATTTCCATGACCAGTCTAAGATTGTCAAAGCAGTATCCAACAATTCTTTATCCCAGTTACGGAGTTTAGCTTCTTCCAAAATGAACCAAGCAGTTTCAATGCAGTGTCCCGGATTAATTAAACGTCCATTGATAGTATCAATAAATTCACCGTTTGGTCCTACGGTTTCCAACAATGCATTGAATTCCGGATGCATAAAGTCTTTGCGGAGTTTCATTACAGATTTATCAATTTGCTCTGTTAACTCAGGAGCATTAATTGCTTCCCGTATCCGAGAAGCTGTATTGATTAAAATCATAGTTAAAGAATGTCCCTGCATATGCACATTTTCACAATACTTAGAAGGTAGCAACCCCGGAGTTGAAATTAAGCGTTGTATATTATAGTACATTTTCAGAGATTTTTCTGCATAACTCTTATCGCCAGAAGCTATAGAATATTCAGACATTGCAATAGCTGCAAAGGTTTCTGAAAAAACATAGCGGCGTTTCCTTATAGGTTCACCCGTAGCTGTTACTTCAAAGAACATGTGCCCGTCTGTATCAATACAGTGTTGCTCAATAAAATCAATTGTGCTTTTTGCAGCAGCCAACCATTCCGGATTTTTTTCTACCTTATTATATGCATATGCGCAGACAAAAGCAAAGCGCCCCTGAAACCAGACAGATTTAGTCGAATCAATAAGTGTTCCATCTCTATCTACGCATGTATATACGCCACCGTTTACACGGTCTAGACCGTACTTTAACCAAAAAGGCATAATGTTAGTTGTCAAGTCCTGGCGATAAACATTTGCCCATTGGGATAAGTATTCATTTACATTTTCCATTGCTTATTCTTAATCAAAGTTTGTTACAACGATTAAAGAAGTTGATAGCTTCAAGTTCAGCCTTCATTGCAACTTCTTCTGCATCAGTCATATTCTGGAATGGAGTGCGATTCTTACCTAAATCTAGTCCAATAAGTTTCATAATGCGCTTTCCACCTACGATATTACCACGATAATGACAAATCACATTAATTACCTCCTGAGAGAAGTTTTGCTTTTCACGAGCTGTTTCAATATCACCGGCTTTCCATGCATCAATAATACCAACAAGCTCTTTTCCATTGTAATTAGTTGTACCTCCGATGCCACCTTGCGCACCTCCCATTGCCAAACAAGGCAAAATGGTTTCATCTTGTCCATGAAGCATATCAAATTTACCATCCTTATATAGACGGCACTGATTGTATTCATAAAGACTCTCGAAAGTGTACTTTATTCCGGCAAAATTAGGAATACGACCATCTACTGCTTCCAGGAAAGAAACCATTGGAAGAAAAGCACCGTTAAATGCAGGAATATGATAAAAATAGAAAGGAAGATCAGGTGCGCCACAAGCTATTTCTTCGCAATACTTAACCAACTCTTCTACTCTACCAACTTTTGGAAAAGGAGGTGCCATGGCACCAATGCCCCATGCTCCGATTTTTTGTGCATGTTCTGCCAGCAAACGACTAGATTTTACGCAAGTGCTTCCAACATGAACTATTACTTTGAAGCCTTTTGGAGCAACAGAAACCCAACGTTCTGCAAGCTTCATTCGTTCTTCATCATTAAGCATATATCCTTCACCTGATGATCCATTAATAAAGACCCCTTGTAGTCCATTCTTTACGAGCATACCGCAATATGCATCAATTGGCTCGTAATTCACCTCTCCATTTTCATAAAACGGAGTAAAGGGAGCGTCAATTAATCCTTGAATTTTTTCCATAATAAATTGCTTATATTGTTTTAGTCTAATTCCTCTTTTTAATATATCCGGAGCAAATATATTATTATTTTATTATATACGCAATATTTTAATAAATATTTAATGTTAAATCAATGTTATTTTTCAATTATATTTTTATTAAATGTATTTAATTGCCATTAATTAATAATAATCAGACCAAAAATATCATATATAATTAATTATATTAATTAAATCCACCTATATTTATAAAGGCTAGATAATAAGAAGAAAGAAAGCATAAAATAGAAAATATTCTTAAATAATTTATTCAACAAATGCCAGACTAGACATCTAATACAATTAAAGTTCAGAAATACAATCAAGCTAGTATGAGGAATTTAAAGATGAAAGTATCTAATTTCTCAGCAAGACACTTTAATCATAAATTATAAATGAAACAAAAGATAAAAATTTAAAGTTCGTTTTATAAAAAATAAATCGTAGAAGAAGAGAATAAATATGATTGCTAAACTTATTTAGGCACAACTCAATGCTTTGTTATATCTAGAAGTGAACAATTAAGATGTATAACAATAAATATATCAGCAAAAAAGTAAAAGTAAAAATAGTCCAATCAATAAGAACAAAAATTAATAGTTGAAGAGAGGAAATACAAGATTCTCTCAGCATATACATATAACCTATTAATATATACATGTTGAGAGAATAAGTCGGTTTATGAATTCATATATCCTTCGAAATTTAGAATCGAACGATATAAAAGAGAGCATCAATCAACAAATCTACCATTATTCAAACAGCTATAAATCAGATAGAAGCTCTTTTATGTTAATAAAACGTAGTATTATTCATCCCAAACTATATATGCTGATACAAGCCAGTGATTCATTTTGTCGCCTTCAGAAGCTTGTGCTTTTGGAATCGCTATATTCAATATGTGATCTCCAGGAGATAAATTTCCTAATAATACGGAATATGGAGCAACGACACTTCCCGGACACCAATTTGAACGAGATAAATCCGAAGAAGCAATTGGTTCTTCAATTTCCTTCTCTGCACGTTTGCCCTCTTCTGATATATAAGAAGCAGTACGCTTCTGCAACCAGACACCTGTTGATGGATTAAAGCGCCTGAAAGATGCACAGTCGTTTCTCCATGGAATAAAGCAGATAACTTCATGTCCATCAATCGATACTATATTCTCTTTCTTCACAAATTCATCTCCGCCATCATGCCCCCCATGCCCGGTGGTAATATAATTCAGCCGAACATTTTTTGCATTCTTTGGCAAAGTGAAAGGAACACTCAAAGATTTACGGGCAAATAAATCGGGAATTGACTGGCCGTAATAGTAAACAGTATTCACCAATGGCAGAACTTTTCTTTTAGGCAGTTTATCGCACTTCAAAGTACTTTCTTTGAAATCCAGTTCCAAAGATATTTTATACCCCTCTTTTGTCCAGGTATCAATAAAAGCTCCTACGTAAACCTCACCTTCTAAAAGTGGGTAAAGATCGGTAATATTCTGTTCCCATTCGGCATACGGAGCAAATTCATCTATATATACTGGTTTTCTCCTCTCTGCAGTAACACTATCCATTTTACTAAAATAGCCAACCCCGAAAGGAGTCATAAAACGCATAAGCTCTACATTAGGAGAGAAATTTTCACCTGGAACTATACCCTGAAAATGTTCTAATTTAGTTGAATCAATAGCTGGATATTTAGCACGTCCAGCCGCCACTTCAATCATATTAATTACAGATGAAGCCGGAATTACAAAACACGACCCACTCTTATCCCATCGATCACCATTAGAAGTTAATTTCACCTTTGCTGATATAACAATATTCTGCTTAAACTTAGGTACACGAATTTTCTTAAGCACAATTCGTCCGTGATCTAGTCGAATCAATCCATCTCCCTCCCACACTTTATCAGGATAATCATTAGAATTGAAACATACAGAAGTTTCGTTAAATGGTTTGATGACAAATTCTGTATTATGATTTGAAGCAGAAAGTTTTTGCCCATAAACAACCAATACAAAAAATAACAGAGCTATAAAAGCATTGACGCACGATAGAAATGAGTTTTTATTCATATATTCAAATTACATTTTTAGTTATAAAAGCAAAAACCACTATTTTATAATAAACAGCAGTATATATTTTATAAGAATAGCATACAAAAATACACATTATATATTAATACAATTAATTATTGGATTATTTTTTAAATCAAATTAAAAATAGATCAAATTCCATTCTTACACTTTTAATATAATAAGCCTTATATTAAAAACAGATTTATTAGACCAATTCATTCTATTTGCTGTTTTTTTTGTAATTTCGCGCCCTTATTTTATGAATATAGAAATAAATTATTATAAAGAAAGAGGTCAATGTTCATCTCATTCTGAAATAACAAGGAAACATTATAAATTATGTAATATATGGATATTCAGACAGAAACAGCAAAAGAGAAGAGCACTCCGACTGCATCTTCAGACTTAATTTACGGACTCGACGAGCGCCCACCGTTTAAAGATGCACTATTTGCGGCACTTCAGCATTTATTAGCTATCTTCGTAGGTATAATTACTCCTCCTCTGATTATTTGCGGAGCATTAAAAACAGATCTTGCAACTACAGGATTTATGGTTTCAATGGCTCTTTTTGCCTCTGGATTATCCACTATTATACAATGTAAAAAGTTCGGGCCTCTCGGATGCGGCTTGTTATGTATTCAGGGAACCAGTTTTTCATTTATTGGTCCTATTATTACTGCCGGAATGCAAGGAGGACTTCCCCTTATATTTGGTTGTTGCATGGCAGCTTCGCCCGTTGAAATGATTGTTAGCCGCACCTTTAAATACATGCGACACATCATTACTCCTCTTGTGTCGGGAATTGTAGTGTTACTTATCGGACTAAGCCTTGTAAAAGTGGGTATCGTATCGTGTGGTGGAGGTTACGCTGCAATGGATAACGGAACTTTTGGAAGTATTGAAAATATTGGGATTGCCGCTATTGTATTATTGAGCGTTATGTTTTTCAACCGTTGCAAAAACAAATACCTTCGAATGGGATCAATAGTTTTAGGATTAATTCTTGGATACGCTGTTGCTTTTGCATTGGGTAAAGTAGATTTTTCAAAAGCAATGTCAACAGATATATGGGCATTCAACATTCCTATGCCTTTCAAATATGGTTTGGATTTTGACTTTTCGGTGTTCATCGCTTTGGCTTTGATCTATCTGATTACCGCTATTGAAGCGACCGGAGACGTAACTGCCAATTCAATGATTTCAGGAGAACCGATTGAAGGCGATCTTTACCTTAAACGTGTTTCGGGAGGTGTTTTGGCTGATGGTTTCAACTCTTGCCTTGCCGGAGTTTTCAATTCATTCCCAAATTCAATTTTCGCACAAAACAATGGAATTATTCAATTAACAGGAGTTGCCAGTCGTTATGTGGGTTATTATATTGCAGCTATGCTTATTTTACTTGGTTTGTTTCCTATTGTGGGTATCGCCTTTTCATTAATGCCCGATCCGGTATTAGGAGGAGCAACATTATTAATGTTTGGTACTGTAGCAGCATCCGGAATTCGAATTATTTCATCACAGACTATAGACCGGAAAGCTTCTTTAGTTTTAGCAGTAAGTCTTGCCATAGGTTTGGGTGTAGAGCTGATGCCTAATATTCTGGAGCAAGCACCTCAAGCTATTAAGTCAATATTCTCATCAGGTATTACAACCGGAGGATTAACCGCAATTCTAGCAAATGCATTGATCCACGTAAAAGAAGGAAATGAAGAAAGAAAAAAAGAAAGAGAAATAGTAGATTAATTATGGATATATTAAAGAAACGCATTCTGCAAGATGGCAAATGCTATGAAGGCGGAATTTTAAAAGTAGACAGCTTCATCAACCATCAGATGGATCCCATGCTGATGCATAAAATAGCTCAGGAATTTGTTACCCGTTTTAAAAACGAGCACATAAATAAGATCGTAACAATTGAAGCTAGTGGAATAGCTCCAGCTATTATGGTAGGATATTTAATGCAGCTTCCTGTTGTTTTTGTAAAGAAGAAACAACCCAAAACTATGGAGAATATGCTTACTACAACAGTGCATTCTTTCACTAAAGACAGAGATTATACTGTTTGCATAAGCAATAATTTTCTTACGCCTGAAGATCATGTTCTATTTATAGACGACTTCCTTGCATACGGAAATGCAGCCTTAGGAATGATCGACCTTATTAACCAATCTGGTGCAACCCTTAGCGGTATGGGATTTATCATAGAAAAAGCATTCCAAGATGGAGGAAAAATTCTTCGCGAGAAAGATGTTCATGTAGAATCTTTAGCTATTATCGATGATTTATCCAATTGCGAAATAAAAATTAGATAAAGTTTGAATATAATAATGCAATAAAAAATGCATTGCATTTACGCTACATAAAATACATTTTTCAAAAATAATCTAGCAATCTAGCAGCAAGCATTTAACTCATTGTAAATAAACACAATAAGGGTGCTAGATTAAATAAATTTGATCTAGCAGTAATCTAGCAATCTAGCACTTATAAAAAGCATAGCCAGATATTGAGCAATATCTGGCTATACTTAAAAAATAGGGTTATATCTTTAAATTATTCACCAATAATTTTCAGCCATTGGTGAATGGATTTTATTTATTGATAAATAATTTCAAAAGTATCACTTATCATATTCTACATTAAGCCCTTGGTATATTTCATCATCTGTCTTAACTTCCTTACTCATAACAAATTCACACTTACCTCCATTTTTATCCAATTCCAAAATTGCGTTTTGTTCTAAATTCCATCCAAGTTTGCTCATATAGTTAATTATATCTATATCTGATTTAAACAGTATAACATTTTTGTTCTCATCACAAAGTTTTGCTTTATAACCAGAACCAAAATCAAAATAAGCCTTACTTTTAAGGAAAAGTACTCCTTCGAAATATTGGAATTTACAAAATGTTTTATAGGCAAAGGCATTCGTTGTAAAAATAGCGAAGACAGCCATTAACAGAATCTTTTTCATAGAATAGTTATTTTAATTAAACACACATTTTAGCCTTGTAAGTATACAATAAAAAAACAAAAAGTATAAATATGTCAGGACAAAAATCAGTTTAATTAAAATTACAAAGGCCTATTTTAACTATATTTTACCTTTTAGAAAAGGATTATAATTTATCATTCTTTCTCTTTGACTGATTCTTATTTCGACAGATAAAGAAGCGTCTTCTTTCTTTTTCTTCTTACCATCTCGTTTCTTTATCAGCTTTAGATCTCGTATTTTTAATTTCACATAATCTAATTCTTGTACTGTTAGTTCATTCAGCAAGTTAATTACTTCGTCAACTTTTTCCATAAATTCGGTTTCTATTTATTGTTTTATTTATTATGAATCTGTTACTCAAAAATAAATCCGTATAAACATTTAATTTATACGGATCTATATTTTTGCATAAAAGTGGAGCTGGAGGGAATCGAACCCTCGTCCAAACGAGGAAATCATAAGCTTTCTACATGCTTATCTTCGCCTAAATTTTCGAGTACGGCAAGACCGAAGCCACCAACCAGTACCTTAGTCTCTAAATTTTCGCAAGAGCCACGAGACGGGACTCAAACTATTTCCGATATAACTGCACCACTAAACCGGAACGCTTCGGAACAACAGCAACCGAGTGATGTCTCGTCTCCACACCTAGTGCAGAGATTAAGCTAATCTACTATGATTCGATTAAGCAGCAAGAGCGTAATTATTTTCGCCAGATAAAATTTTGATAACTGAGATTTAAGTGCAAATCACCGACGCACTGCATGCTTACATACCATTTCTGCCCGCTGTCAAATCCAGTCAACCCCTTAAGGAGGGTTAATGTAACCACTCTATAGCACTACAAAGATATATATAAATTCTATACCTTGCTTTTTTCTTTCTATTTTATTAAGAAAATAAAGAAATCTGAGCATCATTTGTTTGACTTTTAGTCTTCATCCTCTCCATAATAATAGACCAGAAATCTGTAATAAGGAAACGTTCTTCAATTTCACCTATCATTTCAACAAACTTAGAATAAGGAGATTTTTAAAGAGAGTATGAAGTGCATTACTTAAATGTAACATTCAAGTATCTGTATTACAAATATAAGGCTTATTATGAAAATATATAAAAAATATTATTTCATTTATTCAAACCAACAGAAGGAGGAGTATTTACTTTTAAGCTACCCCATATCTTATTTGCTTTATTGCCCATTATCAGAACCAGTTTTCCCCCATTTGATATATCCGAATGATTAAACCAGGGTTTATCCCAACTCTTGCCATTCAAAGTAGCCGACTGTATATATTTATTTTCTTCAGAACAATTTATAGCTTCTATTTCAAGTACTTTCTTATTTCCTAAAGTCAGCAGAGCTTTCTTAAACATCGGGCTACCAATATTATATGCAGGTAATCCCGGAGTAACTGGATAGAATCCCAACATTGAAAAAACAACAAAAGCGGACATTCCACCTCCATCTTCATCACCGGGAACCCCCATCAAATCATTACGAAACCACTCCTTAATAAGCGTGCGAATACGTTTCTGAGTTTTCCAAGGTTCTCCAGAGTAGTTATATAAATAAGGAATGTGCAAACTAGGTTCATTGGCCATAGAAAATTGACCAACATTGCCAGTATGATCAGGCAATTGCGCATAAAAAGCAAATTTACTACGCCCCAACGGTTCGCTAAACATAGAATCCAAAGCATTATTAAAAGCCTTGTCTCCTCCCATCAAATGAATTAGATCTGCAATATTGTGCTGAACGTCCCAACGATATATCCAGCCATTATTCTCGCCATAATATTCACGTGCTCCCATGCCACCAGAAAAACGATAATCAAAAGGTTCTATAAAATTTCCATTTTTATCTTTCGGATGAAAGAATTTTGTTTTTGGATTAAATACATTTCTATAATTAAACGAAGATTTCAAAAAATATTCATAGTCGGCCTTTTTATTTAATGTTTTAGCAATCTGTGATAAGCACCATTCATCATAAGAGGTACCAAGGGTAACAGCAATAGGCTGGCGTTTCTCAAAAGCATTAACTTCTGGTACTGTTTCTTCTTCACCTTTTGCTAAAGCAGGAATATATCCATGCTCTTTATAAAAAGCATCTAACCAACCGACAGGCTTACCCGACCAAGGTGCTAATGTTTTTTCCTGAATACCCCTTTTACATGCTTCATATGCCTTTTCTAAATCAAAATCATTTAAACCCTTAAGATATCCGTCAATAACTGTTGCCACTGCATGATTAGAATTCATTCGGCGCGAGTCTCCTGTTATTTCGGGGAAAGTAGGCATCCATAGATTTCCCATTTGTTCGGCCATATTAATATAAGACCGGATAATATTTGTTTCAGAAACCGGATCTATCAATACACGCAATGGATGATTAGCCCGATAAGTATCCCAAATCCAATCATCAGTAAAAAATGGTCTGCCATCATCTTCGTGTATAGCTCCATCAAATGCACTGTAATAACGTCCATCTTCGCTAATATTTACCGGACGCTCAAAACAACGGTATAGAGAAGTATAAAATATCTTTTTATTATTTTCATTTTCATCACTTATATCTATCTTACCCAACGTTTTATTCCAAATATCCCTCCCAGCTTGAGCTATAGCATCTACATCATAATTTTTTATTTCACGATAAAGGTTCTTTTTCGCTTGTTCTTCGCTTATAAAAGAAATTCCATAACGAACATTGACAATCTGTTCTTTATTTCCGAAAGCTAAAACAATGCAAGCATTTTCTCCTTCAGTTGAAGAAATGGAGGTGCTGAACTTATTATTTTTGTACGTACCTGTCTTTTCCGGAATTTGCTTTGTTTCGAGATACAAATAAACTTTTGTATTATTTGCCAGATTTTGAAATCCGCTCACAGTGTTGCCTTTGACTTTAAGTCCTCCATCTTTCGAATTTAAGATTACATAAGTTGGTCTATCCTGAGAAAATATCAATTTATAAACAGCCGATTGATGTGAAGGAGCATAACATATTTTTGTTTGCTGTTCATCTAAATAGACTTCATAATAATATGGCTTAATTTTCTCATTGTCATAACTAAATGAAGTTACAGGCTCTAATATTGATTCATCTCCCTGAACCGGACTAAGGTTGAATGCAGAACTTCCGCGATGGCTAGTTACCACCAGAGGTAATCCTTTGATAACATCACTTGTAAAATCAGCTCTTTCGGGGCATACCCGTAGCATACTGTTAGGCAAATGAATTGTTGGATAGGTCGGTACTAACAAATGACTTATGTTGCCCATATATGGATTAACATAATCAACGACGTTTTTCTTTTCTTGTTGGGCTTCACTGTATAAAGTCATCATAAGAGAAAAACAAAACAAGGCTATAAATTTAAAGCATTTCATGATTTAGATCAACTATTTATAAATGTTATAAACTTAGAGAAAATATTGCATAAAAAGGTGCATAATGGAATATATATAATAGGTCTAAGCTAAAATATTTATCACCAATATGCACCATTTTTATTCAGTGTTTTTCAATCATACTTATTCATCCCAAAAGCCTGAAATGATTTTATTTGATTTCATCCGTATTATTTATTAAGTAATGTCTGCTTAGGAAGCGCTCTCATTTCAAATGCAGGTGCAACATCATCGTAAACGTTGTTTGATAATGTAACGGCAAAGACAGCAATATTTTCGTCATCTGGTAGTTCCAGTACTTTAGCTCCCATAGGTAATGTAATACCAAATTTATACATATAAGTAAATGTATATGCTTCATTTCCTTTGTGTGTATGGCGGTGAGAACCAACATAAGCAAGAGGCGCGTTTCTTACATATCCTTCAGTGAAATCAGTATGTCCCCATTGACCATAAAATCCTGAATAATATGGAACCTCAAATGTATATGCTTTACCATCAACTTTGAAGGTTGCCTTACGATCTTTATCTACTGACGATGCAAGAATATATATTTTTGTACATCCACTGTTAGCTGGCAGATTCACTATATTCTTTTTGCACTTAACAACATTCTTTTCATCAACAGGAGCAATTTTAAAAGTCACTCCATCACTAGTTACTTCTTTCCCTATTAAATCTGATGAGTATGAATTTCCATCTTTATCAAAACGACCTGTATTTTTAAAAGCATCTGGAGTAAATGCCTGGCCATTATAATCTAAAGAAACCGGTATATTCAAAGGATTAACCAAATCAACATCTGATTTTTTTAATTTCACACTAAATGTTTTAGGTTTGAAGGCAGTAGTACTAAATACTAATTTCTTTCCAACAATCGAAGCATCACCTATAACTTCCTCAATACCATTTAGTTCTTTAGCTGACTCTATAGCTTCAGGAAACTCAACTTCAACATTATTAGCAGTTTTACCATCTAGTTCATACAAACGAACAACATAAAACTGTCCATCTTCTGACTTTTTAAGTGCCTTAATTGCAACCTGAGGTGTATTGATTTTTACAAAAGAGAACTCACTGCCCAATTTTCCGGCATGTTTTGACGAAGTAAATGAAAGTAATGGATTATTTAATGCGTCAGCATCCCATGTTATACGGTCTTTCTGTTCAGGAGTAACAACATGTCCTAAAATTGAATAAGTAAAAGTATGATGACCAAAATCCTGTTTATTTTGATATGTATAAGACTTGTCAGTCTTTGGTGTATGCAACAAAGTAAGACGAAGTGTATTGTCGTTAGGCTTGTCCCAACCATATTTGCAGTTGTTAAGAATCGATACGCCATAACTTCCGTCTTTATCAGTCAAATCAGCCCATTGCTGAGCATTAACTTCATAAGCTGTTTCAGTATTGTTTCCTCTTTCTATCGATCCAAGACCAAGGTCATAAGTTGCCTTTGGGTTAGAAATACTAAGAGGGAATTCAGCTTTTAGAAGAGCATTTTGTGATGCCCAGTCAATGTCATTAACAACATCAATTCGATCATCAGCAGCCCCTTCAGTCAGTCGGATATGCTGTACAAAAGTAGAATTACCATATTTTCTTTCAACTTTTAGTGTAGCAAAAAGTGGTCCTTTATCTTCAACGGATATCTGCACACCTTCATTGACAGAAACAGGAGTGCCATCTATCGTTTTTTTCAACACTTCCCAAGCGGGCCAGTTAAATGATTCATTAGAAGTAAAGAAAGCCAGACGTATAGCCGAGCCATTCTTCACCAGTTCACGATTAACTCTCTTATCCACAATAGAAGCTATGTCTCCGTCTGTATTCAATGTTACCTTGTAAATACTATTTTCGAGAGTATTTGAAGTTGTTTTTAACTTATTTTGAACAGAAGCACTCTTTCCAAATCTTACATCATAAACGGAATAACTTACAGGAGTAGCCTCAGCAGCAAAAGCGATATGAGCAATACCATTTGAAACTGAAATTAACTGGGCAGCAACCTCTTTTCCTTTTTGAGTGAAAACTCTGACTCCCGAAGGTTGATCTTTAATAGGAACATTTGCTTCAACAATATCTTTACGGGCAGATGCCAACGAATTATACACAACAATAGCAGTGCCTTTCACTCTTGTATCAAGTGCCTGAGATACAGATCCGGTCGCTGTCTTAATAACATCAGCAAAACGGCTCTGCGCTATTAATTCATCATTCCATGAATAAGTATAAGCTTTAGGAATACTAGTACCGGTTAAGTCGTCATGAAATTGGTGCCAGATAAAACGCTTCCAGGATTCATCCAGGATACTTGAAGGATATGTTACACCACCTAAGAAATCGGCAATAACAGAAGATCTCTCTGCAGCATCACCCAACTGTTCATTTCTACGGTTGAAACGTTTCATTGCAGCCTGGGAAGTATAACACCCAGTGCCGTGTACATCCATTAATAATTCACCGTTATAAACAGGTAGTTCGGGATGCTTTTCAAATGGTTGGTAGTCTTCAAAAATCTGGTAAGAACGAGAACTTATAACTTTCACCGCGCCATCTCCTTTCAAACCTTTTTCGACAGAAACAACCGATGAAATTGTTGGAGAGCCCCCAGTATCACCTGTGCCATAATATCTAAAAGCTGTATTGTTTACACCTGATTTAGCCATATCAATAAGTTCCTGGTTATGACTGATATCTTCATTATTCCACCTGAAGTTATAACTTTTGGCATTTAATGCTGCCATAATACGTGAACCATCTATCCCCTGCCACAATCCTATACTAAAAGGAAATTTAGAGTCACCATAAAATGGGTGTAATCTCCACTGAAGTTTTTGTGTAGAAAAACCTATTAATCCGGCATGAGCTGCTATCGTAGGTAGTGTATACCCAAAGCCGAAACAATCCGGCAAGAAAATATCTTTTGATTTTGTTCCAAATTCATTTTTATAAAATTCCTGTCCTAAAAGGATATTCCTGAAAAAAGATTCAGGAGAAGGAACATTTGTATCTGTTGCATCCCAACTACTACCAGAGATGTTCCATCTTTTCTGTGCTATAAATTTCTTAACTTTCTCATACTCCAACGGATAATATTCCTTCATCCATTGATACTTGATACCACCCTCAAAATTAAAAACATAATCGGGATACGTATCCAATAGCCAAATGTTTTGAACTAATGTCTTATACACAAAATCATCAATAGAGGTTTGCACATCCCAATTCCATTGCGAATCAAAATGCGCATTTGAGACAACATATGCCTTGAACTCCTGTTGGGCATGAGCTGTTCCAAGACTCAGCGCAGCAAACATTGCAGCTAAAATTTTTTTCATCTTATAAAATTTAAGTTATTATGAATCAATAAAATAATTTATCTCGTTTTTTTATAATAAAGCGTTTGGCCTTCTTTTGACAAAGATAATGGAACGGCCTCATTGGATACTCCTCTCTTATAATTAGGCCTGTTGCTCATGATAAACTTAATATCAGCCCCATCTTTTATATCATCATAGGTAATATAAGATTTATCATACTCCTTATCGTTGAGATACATTTTTCTTATATACACATTTTCTTTAGACCAATTTTCCGTTGTTACATTCACTTTTTTCCCATTACTCAATGTCATACTAACAGCCTCCATGCCAGGCGATCCAATATTATAGATATTGCTGGAGGGAGCAGTAGGATAAAATCCCATGCTATTAAAAATATACCAGGCAGACATCTGTCCACAATCATCATTACCGCTCAGTGAACCTGGTTGATTTCCATAAAATCTATCCATGACTGCCCGTATCCATTTCTGGCAATTCCATGGTTGTTTTACGTAATTATACAGATAAATAATCTGATGACAAGGTTCATTACCATGCCAATAAGCACCAATTCTGCCCTGTATATCATGAGCACCAGGAATATCATCAGGTATTTCCATTGTAAACATAGAATCAAGCCTGGATATAAAAAGCTTCTTACCAACCATATTTATATACCCTTGAACATCCTGAGGAGTATACCATGTATACTGCATTGTAAAACCTTCTGTTATATCTCCCCAGCCATTAACAGACCCAGGACCAGTATAAGATATCGGAGCAAAAGGAGTTCTCCAGTTTCCGGAAGAATCTCGTCCGCGCATATATTTTGTAACTGGATCTACTAAATTCTGATACGATAATGATCTATTAAGAAAATATTTATAGTCATCATTCTTTTTAAGCTTCTTAGCTGCCATAGCAATGCAATAATCATCAAAAGCATATTCCAGTGATTTAGAAACTGATTCTTTTTCTTTATCAAAAGGCACCCATCCCAATGTTGAATAATCTGATAAGCAATCATAATTAGGATTCATTGCAGTTCTTTTCATGGCCTGATAGGCTCTTTCATAATCGAATCCTTTGACATCTTTCACAATCATATCTGCAAGAACAGATACAGCATGATAGCCAATCATACACCACGTTTCATTACCGTAAAAAGACCATATAGGCAACATATGTTCCACGCTTTTATCATAATGTGCCAACATTGAGTTAGCCACATCAGCATTCTTTTCTCTCTGAACTAAATTGAACAGTGGATGTAGAGCTCTGTAAGTGTCCCACAAAGAAAACACTGTTAAATTAGTAAATCCGTTTGCTGTTTCTATATTTTTATCAAGACCGCGAAATCGGTTATCCGAATCCTGAAAAACAAAAGGATGCAAAAAAGCATGATAAACAGAGGTATAGAATGTTTCTTTAAGGTCCTTTGTACCTTTAACCTGAAACTTGCTTAATTCTTTGTTCCACAGCTTCTCGCCCTTTACTCTTAGTGCATTGAAAGTCATACCATCAAGTTCTTTCAAATTTCCCAAAGCACCAGCCGCACTTACAGATGAGATAGCGGTTTTGACGTACACAGCTTCATCTTTTTCTGTTTTGAATTTCATCCAAGCTTTCAGATCTTTACCCCAGGTTTCTTTACTACTTCTAAATCTATTGGTATTATAAAGTACAGGTTTACCATTTTGCATTAATCCACATGATTGAAATGATTTGGAAAAAACTGCTGCAAAATAAACATGGCGTTCCGGTCCCCATCCTTTAACCAATTTATAGCCGCATATTGTTGAATCATTTACAAAACGAACATTCGCCCATTCACAAGATTGTCCAAGTGTATGTTTCAAATCAATCAAAATAAAAGAATTGTCATTCTGAGGATATGTAAAACGGAATATGCCACTTCTTAATCCAGATGTCATTTCAGCTTTTACACCATAATCAAGCAAATCAACACCATAATAATTAGGACTAGACCATTCTTTGTCATGAGAATAACGTGAACGATACCCTTCTTGCGGATTAGCATGTGTTCCGGGGGCAAATTTGATATCACCGGTACCAGGTACAAATAAAAAATCTCCCAAATCAGGTATGCCCGTTCCGCTTAAATGACTCAAGCTAAATCCTAACAATGTTTTATGATCATATTTATAGCCAGATGCTGCATCATAATCATCACTATCTGTATCCGGACTAATTTGAATTCCGCCAAAAGGAATCTGAGATCCGGGATATACATTGCCATAACCAGCTGTTCCAACAATAGGTTTTACGTACTGAGTTAAATTATCTTGTAAAGGAATAGAATCACCTTTGCCCTTATATGAACAAAGCAAAAAAGCCATAGCTCCCCATAAGCATTGCTTAAGATTGATATACATGATGATTTTTATATAATAATTGTTCTAGTTACCTTTTAATATCGCCCATCTCAACTTGATATTCCTTCCAAAGATTGTCAACTCGGAACTTTTCAGATGGACCAAAAATATATTTAAATGCAGCATCAAATGACCATGGAATTACCTCCAATGTTGAATGATTAAATTTACGCAAGAAATCTTTGTCTTTTGTCTGAGCTATCCAATAAAGGAAAAATCCTGTAGTACGATATCCATCCATGTAAGTTCCACCTTTGGGTCTGTCTTTAGATGTAAAACCACCATTAGCCAAACGGACAGCATCAGCCATACCTTCAATAAATGTCCAGAAGACTCCACCATCCCCGTAAGATCCGCATCCTTGTGGCTCTAACTGATACGCATGTGTTAATTCGTGATACAATACTCCGCGTGTTTCGAAATTTAGTTTTGCTGTATCATTTTCAGCAAAGCTTTTTTCAATCCATCTGGTACTATACACAATATCAATAATTGGGCCATTGCCACTTTTTGCAGAAATCCCATTATAATCCTTTATTGTATATACTATATTTTCTAGTTTGGGAATGCTATCTTTAGGAGTAAAGTATAAAGTTTGCAAAACTTTTCTGGCACATTCTTTGATATACTTATCTGGATCAGGCACTATATGATTATATATTTTTGCACCTTTTGTATCTGGAGACAAATTCTTAAATTCAACATTGCCAACGAAATAGTTATCCCACGAAACTACTTTACGTATTTCTTTTTTTAACCTGATTTGCCCAGCCATCTGAGCATATACAAGAATCACAAGTAGTGAACAAAAAATTGATAATACTATTTTTTTCATATCAATCAAAATTTACCATCAGTTAAAGAATATGCTTTTGTGTCTGAAGTCAGACATCTTTTTTTGTTGGGAGTAGAAGACATCTCAAAAAAGAGTTCTCCTCCATTTATTATATCATTGTGTGTGATATATGTTTTATCATATATTTTACCGTTTAGTTTCACCCATTTTATGTATCTATTTTTATCACTAACCTTTGGAGCTTTTATTTCCAATGTTTTTCCATCTTTTAGGTTCACTTTTAGATATGGAAGATAAGGTGCACCAAACACATATTGGTCAGTTCCCGGACAAACAGGATAAAATCCCATCGCTGAAAATATGTACCATGCAGACATTTGTCCGCAATCATCATTTCCACACAGTCCATTTATATTATTTTTATACATCCGGTTCATTATCTCACGAACCCAGTATTGTGTTTTCCAGGGTTGAGAACTCCAGGCATACAAATAAGCAATGTGGTGACTGGGCTCATTTCCATGAATATAATTTCCTATTAAGCCTTCTTTAGTTACATCTTCTGTATGTTCATAAAATTCAGCAGGGAGTTTCATCGTAAACAAAGAATCTAGATTACGAATGAATTTTTTATCCCCTCCCATAGCAGTAATAAGACCGTTAACATCATGTGGCACATAGAAAGAATAATTCCACGAATTGCCTTCAATAAATCCTTCTCCGGAAGTACTTAACATACTAAATTTCTTTTTCCATTCACCACTGGCATAACGTGGACGAGCAAATCCAATTGAACGATCAAATACATTTCGATAGTTCAAAGCTCTCTGCTTATATTTATCCGCCAAGACCTTATTACCAGCTTTTAACGCCATCTGATAAATGGTCCAGTCATCATAAGCAAATTCCATTGTTTCAGATACAGCACTGCCATTCATCTCAAAAGGAATATATCCATATTTTAAATAGTCCTTTATATTCTCATAATAAGGAATGTTAGAACTACTGACCATAGCAGACAGCATCTCTTCTTTATCTAGATTAGCTCCTTTAGCAAAAGCATCAGATAAAACAGAAACTGCATGATAACCAATCATACACCAATTTTCATTTCCCATTAACGACCAAACTGGTAATGCTTTATGGACACTCTGCTCGCTATGCTTCAACATAGATTTTATCATGTCCGTGTTGCGCTCCACATCTAAAATGTTTAATAGCGGATGAAAAGCACGATAAGTGTCCCATAAAGAGAATATTGTATAATTAGTAAAATTCTCAGCCTGGTGAATATTATGATCAACACCTCTGTATTTCCCATCAACATCCATATAAACAGATGGATTAATCATTGTATGATACAATGATGTATAAAACATTGAAACTTGATCTTTATTTCCTTTTACTTCAATTGTTCCTAACTCTTTTTCCCATTTGTTTTTTGCTTTTCCATAAATCTCATCGAAAGAATAATTGGCTGCTTCTGCCTGAAGATTTTTCAAAGCCCCTTCAGTACTTACACCTGATAAGGCCACTTTTATTTCCAAATTCTGATCTGATAACTGATCAAAATTAAAATACGCTACAATATTCCTACCCGTTATTTCTGGGAAATTATGTTTGAGATCGAATTTACGCCAAAAACCATTATATTTACTTTCTCCTTTTTCTACATATCCATAATCTTTTATTGGTTTAGAAAAAGATATTGCGAAATAAGTGTAATTGGTCCTTGCCCATCCGTTGGTAATACGATAGCCGGTAAGCAAAGTGTCATTTTCCACACGAAGATTCGTCCAAAGTACTTTTCCATTATAATTATAAATTCCATGAATCAGATCAAGAATAATTCGACTATTTTCCCCTCTTGGATATGTATACTTGTGTACACCAACATGTTCTGTAGCTGTAAGTTGAGCCTTGATTTTATAATCCTCAAGCATTACTTCATAATAGCCAAGAGATGATTTTTCTGTAGTATGGAAGAAACAAGAACGATATCCGGACCCAGGTTCCTTGCTGGTACCCGGATTTGTTTTCAATTTTCCTGTAGTTGGCATAATAAGAATATCCCCCAAGTCAGAGTGTCCGGTACCACTCAAATGGGTATGACTAAACCCAACTATTGTATTATCTCTATACTGATAACCGGCACAATATTCATAAGCATTCTTCTGATAAATGCCATTTACATTATGAGGAATAGTGTCTGTATCCGGACTAAGCTGTACTGCGCCAAAAGGAACACAGGCACCAGGGAAAGTATGCCCCATACCATTCGTTCCAATAATTGGATTTACAAAATCAGTAAACTGAGATTGCCCAAAAACAGCAATTACATCTAAAAGAAAAAAGAAAGAAAGAAGCGATCGTTTCATTATAGTCATTGAATTTTATCAGAAATATTTATTTAAGTTATAATCTTACTATTTTTTCTCGTTCACAGAAAACGAATAAGGGAAATCCTCTTTATTAATGCCACGTTCCTTGTTCGGAGTATTGCCCATGCGGATGTTTATTTCACCACCATTTATCAGATCACTGTGCTTCAGATAATTCTTTGTATAGGTATCACCATTAAAATTCATAGATTCAATATAACGGTTATCCGAACTGTTATCGGGAGCATTGATAATCATCTCTTTCCCATTCTCAAAAGTGATAGTTGCCTTCTTAAACAACGGAGCACCAAGAACATATTCATTAGAGCCGGGGCATACAGGATAGAATCCAAGCGCAGAGAAGACATACCAAGCTGAAGTCTGCCCGTTATCCTCATCACCGCAATAACCGTCAGCACTACAGGTATACATACGGTTCATCACTTCACGAAGCCAGTATTGGGCTTTCCATGGCTGGCCAGCATAGTCATACATATAAATCATATGCTGAATAGGCTGGTTACCGTGTGCATAATTACCCATGTTCATTATCTGCATTTCACGGATTTCATGGATCACGCCTCCATAGTAGCTCTCATCAAATACCGGGGGTACAGCAAAGACAGAATCGAGCATGTTTACGAAAACTTCTTTTCCACCCATCAGGTCTATCAGTCCCTGAGGATCATGGAATACAGACCAGGTATAATGCCAGCTGTTACCTTCGGTAAAGGCATCACCCCATTTCAGAGGAGAAAAAGGAGTCATAAATTTGCCATCGGCATTCTTGCCACGCATAAGCTTTGTTTCTTTATCAAACAGGTTCTTATAGTTCATTGCCCGTTTGGCAAAAAGTTCTATTTCTTTCTTAGGACGTTTGAGTTCCTTTGCCAGTTTGTAGATACACCAGTCGTCATAAGCATATTCCAGTGTGCGGGCAGCGTTCTCGTTTATCTTCACATCATAAGGAACATAGCCCAGTTTGTTGTAATATTCATAGCCCAAACGGCCGGTTGAGGAGACAGTTGGATGTACATTCTCTGTGCCATGCACAAGGCCTTTATACAAAGTCTGGAGGTCATCTACTTTCACACCTTTCATATAGGCATCGACCAGTATTGAAGCGGAGTTATTGCCAACCATACAACCACGATGGCCGGGGCTGGCCCATTCAGGGAAGAAGCCACTCTCTTTATACGCATTGATCAATCCTTCCTGGATTTCCTTATTTACTGACGGGAACACCATATTCAGGAATGGAAACAAACAGCGGAAGGTATCCCAGAAGCCGGAATCAGTATAAAGGTAGCCGGGAAGCACTTCGCCGTTATAAGGGCTATAGTGAACTACTTTACCCGAAGCATCTGTTTCATAGAACTTACGGGGGAAAAGCATCGAACGATACATACAGGAATAGAATATGCGGTACTGATCCAGTGAACCTCCTTCAACTTTTATTTTACCCAGGGCATTGTCCCATTGGCTCTTTCCTTTTGATACCAATTCATCAAAGCTGTCATTACCAAGTTCTTTCATATTCAGGTGGGCCTGTTCAAAGCTGATAAAGGAAGAGGAGACTCTGGCATGAACCACTTCTCCCTTGGCTGTTCTGAAACCAATAACAGCACCGGTATGACCGGCTGTTTGTTCTGACTCCTGTTTCAATTGTCCATCAGCAAAGGTGTATTTATAAACAAACGGTTTATCAAAAGTGATTTCAAAATAATTTTTAAAATTGGCGGGTACTCCTCCACTGTTCTTTGTAGTATAGCCTATTATCTTGTTCTCTGCGGGAAGTATTTTAATATAAGAGCCTTTATCGAAAGCATCGATCACCACAAAGGAACTGTCGCTCTTCGGGAAAGTGAAGCGGAACATGGCTGCACGTTCGGTGGGAGTTATTTCCGTCACAACATCATGGTCGGCAAGATAAACCTTATAATAATAAGGGCGAGCAATTTCTGCCTTGTGAGAAAACCAGCTTGCACGTTTATTCTGATCAAATACAGGACCACCTACAACCGGCATTATGGAGAACTGACCGTAGTCGTTTATCCAAGGACTGGGCTGATGGGTCTGTTTAAAACCTCGGATCTTATTTTCTGTATAAGTGTAAACCCAGCCGTCACCCATCTTGCCGGTTTGAGGTACCCAAAAATTCATTCCCCAGGGACGGGCTATGGCGGGATAGGTATTTCCTGTGGATAACTGGTAAGTTGACTGGCTGCCAATCAATGGATTGACGTAATCAGAGAGACTACTGCCCTCACCGTTGGCGAACAATAAAGTGAAGGGCACAACACAACTCAAAGCAAAAAATAGAACAAATGTATATGCATTCTTATATTTCATAATATAGATCCTAATTTTACACGCAATATTTCACCTTAAAAACAATTATTAATTATAAACATCCATCCACTTTCATATGAAAATGGATGGATGATCTATACTATATTACTCACTTGGATATCCCGGATTCTGTTTCAAGTTAGGATTACTTGCTAACTGACTATAAGGAATTGGGAATATTTCAAGATTCTTATCATTTGAGGCAGTATGATCCCACCAATTTGCAGAGACAAACTTACCAAAACGAATCAAATCCGTTCTACGTTTCCCTTCGAAAATAAATTCACGAGCTCTGTCGTTAATTAATTCATCCAGAGTCAGAGTCGATGTTGTATATCTGTACTGAGCCCAGTCATCAGAACTAAAATCACGAATTCTGCATTCATTGACTAAATCAACAGCCTCTTGAGTTGCATTTCCAGCATTCTTTCTTATTAAAGCTTCAGCCTTGAAGTATTTTATTTCTGTAAGTCTGTACAATGCCCAGTCATTGCTCCAGTAGTGAGGATCTGTAGATGGACCAGGTTGATATTTATTAAAACGAGCGCCACTATTTTCCTCTCCGTTATACATAGTCGACTCTGTCTTACCTTCACTTGCTCTATAAATGTAATTAACAAAAACAAGAGGCTTATCTTTGTATTCCTCTGTTCCTAAAACAGATTTTGTAGGATTATCATAGTAATATTGGGGGCCAATAAGCATCCAAGTTGATTTTCTTAAATCTTTAGCATCAAAATTATTATAAGCAGAAGGAATAACAACACCTCCGTTGTTACCATTGGAAGCACCTCCATAAATATATTTTTGAGCAAAATGATAAAAATCTCCATTCCAGCCACATTTATTTATTGATCCTTGATAATCATAAGCCAAAACAAACAAATTTTCATTTGAAGTAGTGGAGTTCGTATTACAGAATGGAGTCTTAATATCCTGATCCAAAGCTAATACTCCAGTTTGAGAGCCTACTTTATTTTGAAGAATATAATCACATGCTTTTATACAATCATCATATCTCTGGGTTCCAGACCAGACTTCAGCATTTATATATAATTCAGCCAACATTGCATAACCGGCAGCTCTTGTTACACGTCCATTATTTGCAGAGGATAATAAAGGCAATTTATCTACATTATCAAGCAACTCCTTCTCTATAAATTTAAAAACTTCAGTACGCTGAACAGTCGGAGGACTTACAGGAGTTCCTATTTCTGTTACGACAGGAATATTTCCAAATAAATCCATAAGTCTAAGATAATGATATGCTCTGAAAACTTTCATTTCAGCTACAAACTGATCTTTTTCTTCTTGAGTAATTCCCATTCTTTCAGGATCTAAAGCAGCAATTCTATTTGCTGCATCTGTACATAATCCCATGCCCCAAAACATAAGTCTCCATGTATTTCCTATCGTATTTTCTCTAATATTCCAAGTATGATAATGAAGGCGAATCCAATCTCCCCCATCGTAACCGTGACGTCCTTTTGTAGGCCAGGCTATTTGGTCTGCTGAATACTCATTCAATCGCCAGCAACCGTTTTGACCTGTAGCTGCAGCCCATGCTCTGGCATGAGTATATGGTCTAAGCACAGCAGAGACAACTTCATCTCTGTTATTATAGAAATTTTCTGAACTTATTCTGCTGTACATATTTTCATCCAAGTTCGTACATGAACTAGTAGCGAACAATAAGCTCACCGAAATTATGGCAAATGATAATAATTTATTTTTTTTCATAATAGTTTATTTTAAAATTGAACATTCAGCCCGATTGTATAACTTCTGGTAATAGGATAGCGATCTCTACTGTCAAGACCTGGAGCAAGACCTGTATCATTAACTTCAGGATTTAGCCCTTTATAACCAGTAATTGTAAAAAGATCTCTTGCTGTAAAATAAATCCTAAACTGAGGAATTCTTTTATCACCCGACTTATTTTTAAAATTATAGCCAATAGTCAGATTGTCCAATTTAACAAAGTCACCCTTTTCAAGATAATAATCAGAATATTGATATGTATCATTTAATGCTGCATGAGTTGTTGTTGCACTTACTAAAACATTAGTAGGTAATGTAATCTTATTGCCATAAGCAATTTCGCCTGTATTCAAAACGTCAAATCCGAATTTACCTCTAAATGAAACTGATAAATCGAAATCTTTATATTTTAAATAATTTGACATTGACAAATAGAACTTAGGAACACCATTTCCTATAACTGCCATATCTCCATCACCAATAGCATCAGCATGAACTTTTTCACCACTTTTATTATAGAATAACCATTCTCCTGTTTCACTAAATCCGGCAAAACGTTTGCCATAGAAATTTCCGATCTTATCTCCGGCATATGTACGAATGGAATTACCTAATGCTCCATAACCGCCAATATCACCATATTCTTTATAGTCAACAGTATATAATTGATTAGAGAAACTTTCAAGAACATTATTTGTATGGCTAGCTGTGAAATTAGCTTTCCACATAAAATCCTTTGTTATTACTGGAATAGTATTTAATGTTACCTCAATACCTTTACTAGAAACTTCACCTACATTAGTATATATATCATTAAATATAAATGGAGGCTGTTGCGTGTTATACCATTCTAATAAATTTGATGTCTTTCTATTAAAAATATCAATAGTACCACCAATTCTATTATTAAGGAATCCAAAATCAATACCAAAGTTCAATTCCTTTTTCTTTTCCCATTTTAACTCAGGATTTGGGTTGGAAGTAGGTCCGTAAGTTTGTACCCATTTTCCATTCGGTCCCAGATAAAAACCTCCTGTACCAAGCTGTACTATAGAATTATAACGTCCAATTCCTGAATTACCTGTTTCTCCGTACCCTAATCTGACTTTCAACATATTTAAGAAGGAAAATTGTTTCATAAACTGTTCATTAGATACATTCCATGCTATTGAAGCTGATGGAAAATTTCCCCATTTATTGTTTTTACCAAATTTTGTTGATCCTTCATGACGAAGAGAAAATTGAGCTACATAACGATTATCATATGAATAATTAAGACGACCAAAAAAAGCGATAAGTTTATCGTCCTGTTTCTCTGAGTACATACCAGCTTTACCACTACCTAGCCAACTTCCAGATCCTATATCATTATCTTCTGTAACATCGTTCAGGAATCCTCTATTTTCCATTTTAAGTGCTTCCCATAAATTATATTGGAAACTGTATCCGGCAACAGCACTTATGTTATGAACACCTTTAATCAAAGATGAATATTCAATTGTTGGTTCCACTGTACCTTTTGTATCAATATTCTCTTCCTTTCTGGCATATCCCAGACCTTCATAATTCTGCTTAGATTCCCATGAGTTAACATTTATATATTCAGAATCATGCCAGTTATCTTTCAAAAAGCTTCCGAAGATAGAAACTTTCAAATCCTTAATAAGTTCCAGCCCCACTTTTGCGCTTACTGAAGTAGTTTGCTGATTTCTTTTATTTTTATGAGCAGAAAGTCTGTTTATTGGATTTACCATTTTTTCAACTTCATCTGTTAATGCTAATGTTGGATTTAAGGTTAAAGCGGTTTCCCAACCTCCACCACCTAACATATTGGCAGTATTGAAATTAGTTGCCATATTTACCATAGTAGTAAGTTTGTTATTAAATCCTTTAGCATTTAACAGAACTCTAGCACCATAATTTTTACGTTCATTAGATTTACCTATACCTTGATAATCATTAAAATATACCGACGCACGATAATCTGTAACCTCATTGCCTCCACTTACAGCAAGATTATGAGAATAAGTCAAATTATCTTTATTGATTAAAGCATCATAAAAATCTGTAGAATGATCATAATCAGTCATCTGTCCAGCTTTTGGGTTTGAAGGATCTTTCATATAAGCTCTATATTGATCAGCATCCAAGAAATCTGGTCTTTTAGCTACACTATGTCGTGTTACAAAAGTAGAATAATCTATTTTAACACTCCCTTTCACCCCTTTTTTAGTCGTCACTAATATTACACCTGCATTTGCTCTACTACCATAAATAGCAGCTGCAGAACCATCCTTTAGCACATCTATAGATTCAATATCTTCCGGTTGAAGTAAATCCATATTTCCATCAGGAATACCATCAATAACAACTAAGGGGGAAGAGCTTCCTGTAAGAGAAGTAATACCTCTTAACTGAAAAGCAACTCCAGAATTAGGATCAACACCTCCAGTTCTAGTTATTGTCAACCCAGCGACTTTACCTTCCAATAATGACATAGGATCTCTTGATCCCCCCATATTAAAATCACCAGGTTTTACAGAAACAACAGCAGTAGCAACATCTGATCTTTTCAAAGTTCCATATCCCACTACAACTATTTCGTCAAGAGTTTTAGAGTCATCAGATAGTTCTATTGTAAGACTGGATTTATTTCCCACTGAAACGTCTTTTGTTATATAACCAATAAATGAAATTTGAAGAACTGCTCCTGATGGCACACTCAAAGTAAAATTTCCGTTTTCATCTGTTACTGTGGCTTTCTTAGTACCTTTAACTGATACATTTGCTCCGATAATAGATTCACCTTTTGAATCCTTTACTACACCCGAAATTTTTTTCACCTGCTGTGTAACAGAAGAAACTTCAAGATTTGTACTTCGTACATTCAATCCAAGCCCAAGGTTAGGCGAACCTATAGCACTAGTAGAAGTGGGAAAAGTACAAGAAAAAAAAATAAAAGGTAAAATTTCCCTAATACCAAACGTTTTTTTCTTCTGAAAATTGTGAAACAACAAACATCTAAACAAAACCTCTTTTTTCATAATTTAGTGTTTTTAATTATCAAACTTGATTAAAAAAAGTATTACCTGATTAATGACAATTTTAGAGAGATTTACTGTGATTTAAAGTTATTTTTATTTCAAGACAATCAATATTTAAAAAGCTAATGTATTTCAACACATTAATTTCTATCTAAAACTCATCGAACCTGATTCACAAACTTATCAAGCTAAGACCAAATAATGATTGCTATATTTGACAAAAGAGTATCTTTAATGCAATTGAGTGATTAAGATATCTTTTTGGCCAATTAGGACACCTTTTACTAAGGTATATTGTAAGTGTCTTTACGGATCACGCCTAAACAATCTGATTTTTTTTCAGATAATGTTGTTGTTGAAACGAAATCCGGACAACAGATTTATCCATTCATATAATACAGTTATGCAGTCCGTATGAGTGATGTAAATCATACGTTGCAGCCAAAGCATTTTATTTCGTTTGTTATTTAATTTTTCAGCTAAACAAAGTAAGCCCTCGACTGAGAACCGATAAGCCCTTGGCTGTAAACCCATGGGTCTTTAGCCGTGAACTCATTAGCCCTCGGCCGTAGACTTGCTAACATTTTTTGTTTCAACTGCTTATTAGAGGCGTAAACGGAACCAACTATTCCCTGCTCTATTTGGTATTTTATAAATAGTTTTGAGGGTACTGTGTAAGTGCTTAGTTATGATGCATCTATCATCGCTTAAAATCATTGTGCTGATTCTTTGAACAATATATTAAGCGGTAACATCAGCAACAGTCTTGCAAAACGTAAAATTTGGTAGCAGATAATCCAGATTAGTAGCAGATGATTTTTTATCTGCTACTACCTAAAAATACTATTAACAGGGACTTTTATCTATTCTAGTAGCAGATGGTGGAGATGATTTATATAAAAAAAATATAGAGGAGGATCTTTTTATGGAGAGTAAGTATATTATTGATTATTTTTTCGATATAAGCTATAAAAACAATGGCAATGTTTCTATTGAATTTAAGAAAAATGCATCTGCTATTGGATTAATCATTATGGAACTAAATTTTTATCATTATATTTTAAATAAGAAGAATTCATTTTTTTAAAAAGATGGTTTAAATTTTGTTCCTATAGATAAATCTGATATTTGGAATGTTTTTTTTGAGCACGTGAAGAATGTGATCAAATCTATTTAGCTGTAGTTTCATTCTTTTGCAGCCGATATTCTTTAGGAGTCATATTATATTTTTTTGAAAATTCCCGATAAAAATAGGACTTATTAATTATTCCCACTTTATAAATAACCTCTTGAACAGACATATTAGTAGACAGCAAAAGTTTTGCTGCATAAGAAAATCTATAGTCTTTTATAAAATCACTTGGAGCTAACTGTGACGCCTCTTTAAATTTTCTATAAAATTTCCGCACATTCAGTCCCATTTCTGAAGCAACAAACTCAGGTCCAAGAGAATCCTTCTCAATATTATTTTTTATTATTTGTATAACAGACTCCAAAAAATCTTTGTCATCTTGATGGGTTAAATGGCCGTTAAGATATTGGTATGCGCTTTCTGGAGAATTATAATAATTCTTCAATATTTGTTTATTCATAACTAAACGATCAACCATACTCTTGAGTATCATTGATGAAAATGGTTTAGTAAGATATGCATCTGCTCCATTCGATATTCCTTTTACTTTATCCTCTTCAGTATTTCGGGCAGAAATTACTATTATAGGCACTGTGCAAGTATATTTATTCATTCGGATTTGCTTTGTCAAATCAAAACCGTTTTGGCCAGGCATCATTATATCAGTAATGATCAATGCCGGGGATTGATTTTCAAGAATTTTAAATGCTTCGTCGGCATTATATGCCTTCAATATATCATAATCAGCAGATAATATATCAGAAACCAGCCAAACAATATCTTTGTTATCGTCAATTATCAATACTGACGAGCGCAAAGATAATTGAGGTTGCGTGTTTTTATCTGAAACGTAATTTATTTCTTTATTAAAGCTAGCCAGAGCCTGTTCTTCATTTTCAGGTTTATTTTGAGAAGAATATGATAACGGCAATAGTGGAAAATCAACAAGAAATTCAGTATAATTATTAATTTCACTTTTCACATGTATCTGTCCGTGCAACAACCTAACCATATTGTAACAGATTGCAAGTCCCAAACCATTTCTAGATAAAGCATCCCTACAGTCATTTTTATTCATATTATCCAAAATCCGATATCTATCAAAAATTAGATCCAAGTCTTTTTCTTCAATACCTTTTCCTGTATTATTTATTATAAATTTCAAAAAATCATTTTCTACAAATGCAGTGACCTTAATCAATCCTCCCTGGGGGGTATACTTAAAAGCATTAGATATCAGATTCATGAAAATTTTATTCATACATAAAGTATCTGTGTTCCAATATAATTCATTGTCTACATTAACTTTAATAGTTATGTCCTTAGATTCTGCAGTCTCAATAAATGATAACACTTGACTGTCAAGTAATTCCGAGATGCAAACTTTTTCAATATGGCAAGCATCGAATCCAACTTCTCCAAATTTTCTAAAATCAATAATTTCTTGTATTAATTCATTTAATTGTTTAGCATTGTTATATAAAACATTTATATATTTCTGAACATATTCATCAGATTTCCCATATGACAATATTCTTTCGCAAACACCATTAATCAACGTTAATGGCGTACAAAATTCATGAGTTATATTTGTAAAGAAATCCAACTTAGCATTATATAATTCTTCCTTTTTCTGCTCCTGCAATTTATTCAATAAATCTTGCTTGTTGGATTTTATTTTATTAATTCCAAGTCTCATAAAAAACAGACACAGCAAAATAAAAAAAATGAAATAAATAACTCGGGCAAAAAGAGTCCAATACCAAGGATTGAGAATAATTATTGAAAGCTCATAACATTTATCTTCTGAAGTAAAAACATCACTTTTATATTTAACTTTCAGAACATAGTGTCCTGGAGGAAGATCAGAAAAAGTAGCCTCATTATAATTTTGCAAATCTTTCCATTCTCTACTATAATTTTCCAAAAAATACGAATATTCATAATTAGAGCCGTTAATATAATCAGGAGCAATAAATGATACAGCAAATGAATTCATCTTTGATGAAAGTTCAATATGATTATCCTTTCCTGCTACATAATCAAAAATATTTTTTTTATCACCTAAAATTTTCAAACCTGTAAAGTATACTTTAGGATAGTAATCTTTCTGATCTACAGCTCCAGGTTCTAACCATACCAGTCCATTTATCCCTCCAAAAAAGAGTCGGTTGGTATAAGGACAATGATAATATGCATTATCACTGAATTCAACCACATTCAGTCCTTCCCGATAAAAATATTTATGAGAGAATTTATTGTTTGGATTATATTTTATAAGTCCTTTATTTGTGCTTAACCAAATACATCCGTTATTATCTTCAAGTATACCATGAATCATATCATTTATATACCCATTTTCCCCTTTTACATTTTTCAAAGAAAAATCTTTATTAATTTGCATTTTGGTAAGTCCTGAACTTGAACCAAAATACAAGATAGAATCATTAGTCCCGTGAACACATAAAATATCATTTACAGCATAATTATTTTCATCATTAAGTGTCACAAATTTATATTGGTTAGTGCGAGTATTAAAACATACTGCGCCAAATCCACGACATCCAAGCCATATGTTTGATTTATTATCGTTTGTCATGGAAAAAAGTTCACTAGCTACCTTTGAACCATTTCTAAATAAAAAAGATTTCGCTGACTTAATCTTAATTGCGGGAACATTACCATTTATAATCAATTTTATTAGTCCGTTTCCATCCGTAGCCAACCATAAAGTTGAATCATTTTCTTCGTATAGAGAATGAACATAATTAATCCCGGTTTTTGTTTTATTGATTACAGAATGTACTCTATTATCTGAATATGAATAATATGAAAGTTCTGGACCATTAGTCGCCACCCATAATATATTTTTATATTTACTTCCAACCAAGGCGAAAACCTGATCATTCGATAGCCCTGTTTCTGTTGTGAAATGAGATATTTTTTGTAAAATGGCTTTATCTTTTAGTGTTTTATCATAGTTTGGTATGCGAATAATTCCATCTCCTTTAGTCCCGATCCACAAACTATTGTATTTATCTGTATAAATTGACCGGACAGGTTTAGCAACTTTAATAGGTAGCCAATCCAGCATTATACTATTAAAAAAATCGTGATTCTTATAATACAGACCTACCCCTTGTCCATCTGTACCTATCCAGACAATATCCTGATTATTGTCTTTATAAAGATTAAATACCCCGGTATTCAGATCTACAACTTCTTCAGAATAGTGTTGTTGTGCAACTAGTTTAATTGTACCTTTCCCTTTGAAAGCTATTAAGAAATCACCGTGATTCGAAATGATAGATGAAAGAGAACCATAGCGGCGGAGTAAATGACTTATATTTTTAATAAATACCTTATGGTTATGACTAATGTTGTATACAAAAAGCATACCATGTATATCTACAAAATATATTAGTCCTTTATCATAATATGCATTTTGTATTGCAAAATCATGAATAACAGCATTTTTCTTTATTAATCGTATTTTCTTATTATCTTTCTCTTTAGGGTAGTTAGTGTGAATATTCCATACACCGTGTTTTGAGGAAAAGATCCAAAGCAAATTTCTGTTATCAATAAAAAAAGCTTCTACATCTTCCGGATTAATTCCAGATAAATAGAGCTCTCTAAAACAATGCTTGTTTATATCATAATATGATATATAGTTTTTTTTACCAATTAGCCACGTTAAACCATCTCTAGTTGAAGCTATACTGCATGGATCCCTATATTGCTTATAGCTCTCTGTAACTCTGTGCTGACTAATTGAAAACTTATTTACTCCAAGATAAGTACATACCCACAAATCATCACCACCAGCATCCACTATTTTATGAATAATATTACTTGACAGACTATATTTATTGCCATATTCCATCCGGAATAGTTGGAAATTTTTTCCATCATAAAAGTTTAGCCCATCATAAGTTCCAAACCACATAAAGCCATTACGATCCTGATGAATACACAATACAGCACTATTAGACAAACCATCCTGATTACTTAATTTTCGCAAATTATAAGATGCATTAGCGTATAAACAAACAAATTGAAAGATATAGAATAGTAGTAAAAAAACACATATCCTCTTAGAGTACATACTTATTGTATTTGTGATTAACAAAATAGTTATAGTTGTGCGATTTTTAGATTTATTTCACAAACAAATATAATACTAATAAGTAGCAATAAAACAAATAATCGATTTTTATTTTCCATCAAAAAAATGAAGTTACGATTATATAGTCGTATAAATTACATAATTGTCTAAAAAAGTAGGAATCAAAAAATATTAATACAACAAGTTACATCGGAATTAAATATCATTATTTTTATGCTGAGCGTTATTGTAATTTACACTAATATGCTTCCCCCAATTACTAAGACTCTCAATAACAGGCATTACAGACTCCCCCATCGGTGTCAGCTTATACTCCACTTTTGGAGGGACTGTGGGATAGACAATACGCTCCACAAGCCCAGTTTGCTCCAATTCCCTGACCGTCTGGGTAAACATTTTGTTGGCAATACCGTGCAAACTGCGTTGAAGTTCCCCAGAGCGCATCACCCCATCTTTCAGATGAAATAAAACTATTGTCTTCCATCGTCCTCCAATCATATCCATTACTAACTCTAAAGAACAAAAATATTCTTTTCCTTTAAAAATATATTTCTCTATAGATCCTTCATTTCCCATAATTCACTCCTTTTGGTTACTATACTACTTTTTAGTAGGTACTTGCACAATCGACATTAATATCTGAAATTTGCAGCAAAGAAACAAAATTAAAAGGAGAAACGAAATGAAAGTTGTAGCAATTAACGGAAGTCCCCGTAAAGAAGGTAATACTTATCACGCATTGATGGGTGTTGGAAAGCAATTAATGGAAAACGGCATTGAGCTCGAGATTATACACATCGGCAATAAAGCAGTGAGAGGATGCATGGCCTGCGGCGGATGTTCCAGAAACAAAGATGAGAAATGCGTTATTACAACAGATCCTTTGAATGAGTGGGTTCAGAAGATGAAAGATGCTGATGGAATTATTCTTGGTTCGCCTGTTTACTATGCCGGAATACCGGGAACTATGAAATCTTTTCTTGATCGTGCTTTTTATGTATCGGGCAGTAACGGCAATTTATTCCGTCAGAAAGTTGGAGCTGCAGTTGTTGCTGTACGCCGCACCGGAGGTTCTTCTACATTCGACAGCCTGAACCATTATCTGAATTATTCGGAGATGATTCTTGCTACGTCAAACTACTGGAACATTACTCACGGACTTTCTAAGGGAGAGGCTTTAAAAGATGATGAGGGCGTACAGATTATGGAAGTTCTGGGAAGAAACATGGCGTGGTTACTTAAAATGCGCGAACAAACAAAAGAATCTGTTCCCGCTCCTGAGAAGATCGATAAGATTTACACCAATTTTATCCGTTAATAAAATAGATTTTATACATCCTCGTTACTGGTTATTAAGTTAAAAAGTAAGTCGGATATATAAAAAAGTTCTCCATTGTAACTATTGTTACAAGTAGAGAACCATGAATTACCATACCTTTGCATCATCATCCAAAATATTGAAAGAATGAAACGAACTGTGATTAAAATAGATGAAGCGTTGTGCAATGGTTGCGGAATGTGCGTAGAAGGTTGCCACGAAGGTGCTTTACAGCTTATAAATGGCAAAGCTGTAATGATCAGCGATTTATATTGTGATGGCTTAGGAGCATGCATTGGTGAATGTCCGGTAGGTGCTATTGAACTAGAAGAACGTGAAGCAGAGCCTTACAGCGAAGAAGCTGTTATGGAGCGTATTGCCCCTAAAGGCGAAAGAGTAATACTGGCTCACTTGAAGCACTTAAAAGAGCATGGCGAAAAAGAGTTGCTTATGCAAGGAGTTGATTATCTGAGAAAAAACAACATAAAGGTAGATCTTTCACAGGTTCATGGGCAGCCTCATGCCGGCGGAATGCACGGAGGATGCCCTGGTTCTATGGCTCGCACACTCAAATCAGCAGGACCATCTGTTGCTGGCTCCGGATTTGCTACCGGCGGCGCTGCTATTTCTGCTCAGGCTTTTTCTAGCGCACCACAAGTTTCAGAGCTTCGTCAATGGCCGGTTCAGCTACATTTACTTAATCCGCAAGCTGGATATTTTCAGGGAGCAGATGTACTATTGGCTGCAGATTGCACATCTTTTACAGCCGGTAACTTTCACAGTCGTTTTCTAAAAGGGAAGATTCTGGCTATTGCTTGTCCTAAACTTGATAGCAATACGGAATCTTATATAGAAAAACTAAAAGTTATGATAGATGAATCTATGATTAACACTCTTACAGTGTTGATTATGGAAGTTCCATGCTGCGGAGGATTACTTCAGATGGCAAAAATTGCAAGAGAAGAAGCCACACGCAATATTCCTATCAAAGCAATTGTACTGTCTTTGGAAGGGGAAGTTAAAAGTGAAACATGGATTTAACACTCAAAAGATTTATTTCTTTGATATATTAAATAGTTAAGAGTAGTCAACGAAAGTTGGCATATTAGCCTCATGAACTTAATAATCTTGCATTGAACAAGTAATTATTAAGATCTTGAGGCTCTTTTTATAGATATAACCAGTAAAAGCTGATTTTAACAAAGTGCTATAAAAAAACAATTGTCACATAAAGTGATAACTATACACTTAATTATAGAACTCATCCTCCTATTATTAAAAGGCAGATATAATATTAACGGCATATTTATAACGTCAGAAAATGTTCCAGAAAGTGTTACTTTAAATAAAACAAAGCTTAAAAACTTCTGATATAATGCATTTCTTTTGTCTTTTTTTTAATTATTTTTGCAGCAAAAAACATGAAACAAAGGAAATTACTCTTAATTATCTTATTGGCAGCATGTCAATTTGTTGCTGCACAAAATCTTCAGTTACATTACGATTTCAGACATGCTCTTCACAGCAAAGTCGCTCCAGAAAATTACATAACTTCAACATTCGAAATGTTTAAACCTGATAAATGGGGTTCTACTTTTATGTTTGTTGATATGGATTACAACCAAAGTAAGGGAAATATTGGAACTGCTTATTGGGAAATTGCACGTGATTTCAAAATTGGGAAATGCCCTATCATGCCACATATTGAATACAATGGCGGAGCAGGTAATGCAGAAGGTTTCGGATTTTCAATCGCTAACGCTTATTTAGTAGGAGCGTCTTATCCATTTAGCTGTGGAAATGCCAATTTCAGCACATATATTGCTTACAAATACAATGCCTTTGAAAAAGCAAGTAATGATGTTCAATGGACAGGTACATGGGGTATTCCTTTACTAGATAACAAACTAACTCTTTCTGGATTCATTGATGTTTGGACAGAAAATAAAGATCGTTCAGGAGTAGAATCAGGAAAAAAGGTTATTTTGCTTACAGAACCTCAGATCTGGTATAACATTAATTCTAAGTTATCTGTAGGTTCAGAAATTGAAATCAGCAACAATTTCTATACAGGTTACGAAAATAAAGCTTATGTATGCCCCACTATAGCAGCTAAATGGAATTTCTAAACAAGAATAAAGATAAATACCAATGATTGAAAAACTATTTAAACTGACAGAAAATAAAACTAACGTCAGAAAAGAAATCATTGCAGGATTAATCACATTCCTGACAATGTCTTATATTTTAGCTGTTAATCCTAGTATTCTTAGTGCAACAGGGATGGACAAATCTGCCCTATTTACCACAACAGCCCTAGCCACTATTATAGGTACGCTTTTAATGGCCTTTTTACCAAACCTGCCTATTGCCCAAGCACCAGGCATGGGACTAAACAATTTCTTTGCTTTCACAGTAGTGCTAACTATGGGATACAGCTGGCAAATGGCTCTTACTGCTGTATTTATTGAAGGTTTGATTTTCATTCTTCTTACCTTCTTCAATGTACGTGAATTGATTGTAAAAAGTATCCCTCAAACATTAAAAGAGGCTATTCCCGTTGGTATCGGACTTTTCATTACTTTAATTGGTATGAAAAATGCCGGAATAATTGTTGGGAATCCTAATACTCTTGTCTGTATGGGTGATTTAGCTAATCACAATGTTTGGATTGCAATGATAGGCCTTATTATTACCGGTGCTTTATTCGCCATGAACGTTCATGGTTCTATCTTAATTGGTATTGTTATAGCAACAGTTTGTGGAATATTCTTCGGAGAGGTTCACACACCAGAAGCAGGAATTTTCTCACTACCTCCTTCTATTGAGCCTATCTTCTTTAAGTTCGATTGGAACCATATATTCACTTTTGATATGCTTGTGGTAGTATTTACCTTCTTATTCGTGAACCTATTCGATACAGTAGGAACTCTGATTGGAGTTGCATCAAAAGCTGGATTTATTGATGAAAAAGGAAACTTTCCACAAGTTAAGAAAGCCCTTTTTGCTGATGCATTAGCAACTACATTTGGTTCAATCTTAGGAACAAGTACTGTAACTTCTTATGTAGAAAGCTGCGCAGGTGTTGCTTCTGGTGGTAGAACTGGTTTAACAGCAGTAAGTACAGCATTTATGTTCGTTATAGCATTATTCCTGTCACCACTATTCCTTATGGTACCAGCTTCAGCAACTGCTCCGGCTCTTATCATCGTTGGTTTATTCATGATTTCTTCAATCATCAAAATAAACTTCAACGATATGACTGAATCTTTACCTGCATTCCTTACAATCGTAATGATGCCATTCTGCTACAGTATCGCTCAAGGTATTGTATTCGGATTCCTAAGCTACACTTTCTTAAAAGTATGCACAGGACAAGGTAAAAAGGTTTCGGTTGCTGTTTATGTAATCGCTTTATTATTCCTGACAAAGATGGTTATTGATGCTTTGCACTTAGTATAACGATTTGCATTAAATCATATAATATAATATAATAAAGGCTACCGAATAAATATTTCGGCAGCCTTTATTATTAAATCCTATATTATTTCCTCGATTAAAACTCACTAGTGAAATGGAACTTAATGCTCTTAAAGTCCATTTGCGCCATCTGAAGTACATAGTTACTATCGGCAAGGAAAACATCTCTGCCTTCTCTATCCTTAGCCATGAACTGATATTTACGTTTTTTGAAAGCTTCTAATTCTTCTTTGTTATCGCTTTCTACCCAGCAAGCTTTATAAAGGCTTAATGGTTCCCAACGACAAGCAGCATTGTATTCGTTAAGTAAACGGTATTGTATTACTTCAAACTGCAATTGCCCTACCGTACCAATAATCTTACGACCATTGAACTGGTTAACGAACAACTGAGCAACACCTTCATCCATTAGCTGATCAACACCTTTATTGAGCTGTTTCGTTTTCATTGGATCAGCATTCTCGATGTATTTAAACATTTCCGGAGAGAAGCTAGGCAAGCCTTTGAAGTGTAGTTCTTCACCCTCTGTTAAAGTATCACCGATTTTAAAGTTACCAGTATCCGGCAAACCGATAATATCGCCAGGATAAGCCTCATCAATTGTACTTTTCTTCTGAGCCATGAATTGTGTTGGCGAAGAGAAACGCATGGTTTTTCCGTGACGGATATGTTTATAAGGTGCGTTGCGCACAAACTTACCTGAGCACACTTTACAGAAAGCCACACAAGAACGGTGGTTTGGATCAATATTAGCTGTAATCTTAAAGATAAAACCTGTGAACTTTTCTTCTTCAGGTTCTACTGTTCTCTCTTCAGCTACTACCGGACGAGGAGATGGAGCAATTTCTACAAAGCAATCAAGCAATTCCTGTACCCCGAAATTATTAAGGGCAGAACCAAAAAAGACAGGAGCTATCTCAGCACTAAGATATTCATTGATATCAAATTCCGGATAGACTCCATCAATCAGTTCCAAGTCTGTACGAAGTTTATCTGCCAGAGGTTTCCCTATATTTTTATCCAGATCTTCACTATCAATGCTAACCTCTACCTTTTCTGTAACAACCTGTTTGCTTGGTTGGTAAAGATCAAGTTTGCCTTCATAGATATTATAAACACCTTTAAAGCGAATACCTTGTTCAATAGGCCAGCTTAATGGGCGAACTCTGATTTGTAATTCGGATTCAATTTCATCCAGCAAATCGAAAGGATCGCGTCCTTCACGGTCCATTTTATTTATAAAGACAATTACCGGAGTGTTTCTCATTCGGCAGACTTCCATCAATTTACGAGTCTGCGCCTCAACACCCTTTGCACCGTCAACAACAATAATTACACTATCTACAGCAGTCAGCGTACGGAATGTATCTTCAGCAAAATCCTGGTGACCCGGAGTATCCAGAATATTCACTTTATAGTCACGGTAATCAAACTCCATCACAGAAGTAGTTACAGAGATACCACGTTGTTTTTCAATCTCCATCCAGTCGGAAGTTGCCGTTTTCTTAATCTTATTAGACTTCACAGCCCCCGCAACCTGAATTTGCCCTCCAAACAGAAGAAGCTTTTCCGTTAATGTAGTTTTACCCGCATCCGGGTGAGAGATAATAGCGAAAGTACGCCTTCTTTTTATTTCGTCAAGCATATATTGGTTTAATTAATATCATTTATGCACTCTTGTAAGCTCACCTCCCAGTGAGGGATTTCAATATCAAAAGTCTTTTTTATTTTTGTTTTATCTAATACAGAATAATGAGGGCGTGCCGCTTTTGCAGGATAATCGGCAGTGTGAAGAGGACTCACTTTGCATGTACTAATTCCGGCTATACGATGAATGGCAAGTGTAAAATCGTACCATGAGCAAACCCCTTCATTGCTAAAGTGGTAAATACCCGGAACAATACCTTTATTTATTGCAGCATAAATTGCTTTGGCAAGATCACGTGCATAAGTTGGCGTTCCTATCTGATCAAAAACAACCCCCAAAGATTCTCTTTCCTTACCAAGACGGATCATAGTCTTTACAAAGTTGTTTCCAAAGGTAGAATAAAGCCAGGCTGTTCTTATCACAATTGCTTTTGAGCAATTACTCATAACATTCTGTTCGCCTTCCAGTTTTGTATTTCCATAAACAGAAGCCGGACAAGTTGGTTCTTCTTCAGTATATGGAACGTGATTGGTTCCATTAAAAACATAGTCTGTTGAAACCTGAATCATAGCAGCACCTCTGCTTTCTGCAACTTTAGCAAGATATCCAGGAGCAACAGCATTCAGTTTTCTGCATAAATCAGCGTTATCTTCCGCTTTATCAACAGCTGTATATGCTGCACAATTCACAATTACATCTATTTGGTTTTCTGTAACAAACTTCTGTATAGCTTGTTCATCACAAATATCAAGTTCTTGTACGTCTGTAAAAAAATAGTTGTATTGATTGTTTTCCGAAGAAAGCAAACGCATTTCATTGCCTAATTGACCATTGGCACCGGTTATCAATATATTTTTCATGACTAATCGTCTAATTTTAATTCTCCGCTTCTATCCTTTTCATAGTAGTTTGACAATAACGAAAGAAACTTCGATATTGTTTCTATTGCTTTACTTGTTTCAGGAGTAATTTCTTTTTTTTGAAGCTTCAGTAACATAACGCCATATAAAGCTTCAAAACAGGTTTCTATTTCAGACTCTTCTGTATTTTTATTCTTATTACGCAATTCCACAATAAAAGGCAAAGCTTTATAATACGCTGCACCATAAAAAGGTTCTTTAGGTGAACGTAATAATTGTAAATGCAAATCTGTTAATGAAATAATTACATTCTTATTTATCTGCAGATGCCCCTTTTCCATTACGCCTTCAACGCGCATCATGCCTATTAAATCATCATACCATTGAGTCAACTTAGCTTTTTCTTCTTCATTTATCTGGTATTGGCTGATAAAGCTTGATTTCAACTTATCAATATCACATCCGGCAGCGCGAATAATATCTTCGATTTGCCACATGTATATAAGGTATTCAGCAATATTGGTTTGCTTAAGTTTTTGTGCAATAAACATATTCTATTTAATTAGTAAAGCGGTTTTCCAAAGAAAGTAAAAATCAAGCCAAGAACAGATAGTACCATTACCACTACCCCTATTGTACGGTTAATAACCCATATACCTCTTACATTGAATCTTGTACGTAACTTACTTACAATAAATGTTATTAGAAACCACCATGTAAACGCACCCAGAGCAATTGACAAATAACCTACTATTTTTTCATATAGATGTATTTGCGGTGCAATAAAGGTAAAGCGTGCAAAAAGTCCTATAAAAAGGAATATTATAAGTGGATTAGAGAGTGTTACCGCAAAAGCAGTAATAAAATTATGTAAATAAGTTCCTTTGGAAGGAGATGCCGGCCGTAATGAGTTAACCGGATTGCTTCTGAAAGTATATACTCCAAAAACAAAAAGCACTATACTACCCAGCAGCTGCAGATAAAACTGATTTGCAGAAATAAAGTCAAAGATAAAACTCATCCCATAACCAGTTAATAATGCATAAGCAATATCACTTAATGATGCACCCAAACCGGTAACAAATCCATACCATCGCCCTTTATTCAGAGTACGTTGAATACATAGCACTCCAACGGGGCCTAAAGGAGCAGAGACCACCACTCCAATGATAAATCCTTTTATCAACAGATCTAATATCGTTACTTCTATAGCTAACATTTTGCAAAGATGGCACTTTTTTGTGAAATTTGAAGCATTCTGTTCACGTTTTTTGCCTTATCTCACTTTGGTTTAGCTTTTTTAGCAATCATTTTGCACAAGCAAAAAACCGGCTAAATAAATAATTTAACCGGTTATAGAAAAGAGTCTGCAAATTACCTAGTTTCTACAACGCCCGAAGGTTATATTAAATCCAAAACAAATGTTTGTATTAAAGTTATTGGTTGGTATGTATTGAGGGATTACCTAGTTTCTACAACGCCCGAAGGTTATATTAAATCCAAAACAAATGTTTGTATTAAAGTTATTGGTTGGTATGTATTGAGGGGTAACATTTGTTATCATTCGGTCGGACCCAACAAAGAATGTAAATCCTTTAGGATGTATATTCAACATCCAGCCAAGATTGGAACCAAAAGTTGAATAAGAATAGTTAACGGATGCATCCAACCACCTTGCCGGTCGCATATTTAATGCAGCCATAGCCTGACTCCAAGTATAAGGCTTATTTATATGAGTTGTTGTTAATGCTCCTAACGACATTTTATCATTAAGAAACAAGTATTCGGCTCCAAAGTTTACAGTAGAAGCAAGTGTTGTTGTGCGGTTTACTTTTCCTTCATCGTAAAACTTAGTCATATCTTCCAGATCGTCTTTCATGTTTTCGAATTGTTCATCAACACTATTAGGATCTCCATCTTCAGGATCTACTGCTATGTTATTGAAACCATCAAAAGTAAATGGCTCATTATTATGGGTTGCACCCTTAAGACTATTTTTCCAATTGATAAATCCAAGGTCGAGCACAGAGGCAGACAATATAAAATTATCGCCAATTTTATAAGTAGCTCCCAAATCGATTCCTGCTCCATAACCTGCAGGACCAGCATTCTTTTCCACATCAAAACCAGTAATCTCACCGGGATTCTCAGCTTTTGTTTTATAATAACCTCCTCCAACAGTAGTATTTATTGTTCCATTAGCCATTATCTGCCATTTATCTCCAGTCAGTTCAATATCCATCTGATCTATTTTCGTATCAACATTGGCACCACCAACCAGGAATTTCAATTTAGCACCAATGGTTAACCGATCATTAATCTCATGCGCATGCCCCAATGCCAGTTCAACATAATTATTTGAATTAGCTGCAAAGTTTTTAATGTGATAAACTTCCTGATCCATACCAGTCTTCATAAAATTGAATAGTTCGTATGGCAAGTTCACCGAACTGTTAGACTTTACTCCAAGTTCAATGGTATTAAATCCGCCACATCCATAGAATCCAGCAGAAAGGATTGTAAGTCCAAAATTTGTATTTATCTGATTGTTTGTCTTTAAGTTGCCAAGAAATTCTTCCCTAGAGACAGACGAACTCATGAAAGTAGTCAGATCATATTTACTCTCCGGATCATTGTATTTATAGATAAAGTCAGTAAGTCCAATATTGCTGCTTGTCCCCACATTTATATTTCCAAGCAAAGGTATACTGATATAATTTCTCTCACCCATAAAAGCTGGATTCAGCTGATGACGAAAAGTTGCTCCTTCGAGGAAATAGGAAGAATTCAATGTTTGTGCCAGAATATTTGTTGATGCTCCTCCGGCTAAAAGGAACAATATAATGATTTGTAAACGCAATTTCATATCTATTTGTTTTATTTCGATGCCAGGTTAGTTAATCATTTAAATCGTAATCCATTCCACTTGCTGCTCTAGCTTTAATATTCTTCAGGCGGATGTATTGATCTTCTTTCAATGGCATGCCATTCACTGTTTCTGTAGATTTAGCCGTTACTTTCAGCAACAAACCATCCAGATTCTTAATCGCTCCATCCGTTGTTTCCGTCAGTTCAATAGTTATCGGAGATTCTTGAACTCCTCCATTTGCAGCACACGATTTAATATCACCTGTAATCTTTACTGAGACACCCGGCAATGCTCCGGCGTTTTTATTAATTCCTACCGCAGTAGCATTTAGTTGCAGTTCCAATGGTATATTATTTTCTACCGTAGCTGTTACGGTCAACGACTTTACATTCAAATCTTTGATATCATCATTAAAGCCGTCAATCGAATCATTATACACAATTGATAATCCGGAGCCAAATTTAAACGGAACTTCCACGCTATAATTCATTCCTACATTATAACTTTTGCCTAATTGTATTCTGTGCGATGCACTTTGATCGGCACGGGCATTCATTACAAACCGGATATGATTAGGAATTGTCTCTATCAAATCATTCAAAGTTGCAATTTTATAGTTTTTGCTGCCAACAGGGCCTCCTTCACCTGTTCTGGATAAACAGATAACAGTTTTAGCATTGGCATCAATGGTTATAGGATTACTGGTTGTACCCTCAACTGCTACTTCACTTAACTCCGTTCCATCTCTATATCCTTTCAAAAGACCTGAGATTATTACAGGAATATCAGTACTATTTGTTACAGTGAGATTAATCATAGGGTTCACCACATCCATTTTCACTTCTTTATCTTCCAAAAATTCCGGAATTTCAAAAGATACCGGATCTGCATTTATACTAATGGAAGGATTTACAATTCCTTCAATTTCGGATATTGTTGCGGGACTAATCTGTACAGAAGTAGCCAGTGAAACATTTCCTTTTAGCTGAGAGTAATCAACATTGGAAAGAGCTATACCACCGGAAATAGTTATATTTTTAACAACATCCAGTATCTTATTATTAATAGTTGATGCCCCACCACTTTCATTTGAAAAATCGAAAGAAGTAATATAAATATCTTTAGAGAATTCGGAAGATGTAGCTTCATTCAGAACTAATTCATTGCTGGAGTTTAGCTGGGAGGAAACCAAATAATCAGGAAACTTCAGTTTTAGATTATTCAGATTTATCAAAGCACCTGAAGGAATTCCTGAGAATGCATATTTTATAGTAGCTTTTACCGGTGAGGCAGAAGGAAATATCACTTTCTTTATAGAAGAAACCTCAGAAGGAATACTACGATGCACAAGTTCGAACGTAGAAGAAGTTGTAGGTACTGCAAAGTCTACACTACCAATGATAGATGCTCTTCCTGCTAATCCAGCAGTTCCAAAGTCAATCAAAGGCAAAGTAATTGGACTTATACTAATTGGAGATACGCTGTTTATCTTTATTTCAACAGGATCAACAGTTCCTTCTTTGTACAAAGAATACTCACCGCCATTAAGATGTATAACATCAGACTCATCTGCTTTTATTATTTTACTCAGTTTAATATAGTCTGTGTTACCAATAGGCATTGCAAGCGCATTCCCTCCTACATGAATTTTTAAATCAATATCCTTACTTAAATCATAAGTATTGTCTATGCATGATGTAGATAAAAAAGAAAAAAACAACGAACTTGCGAAAACAACTTTCAAATAGTTTTTAGTTACAGGCATTATGTGATAATTTAATTCTTAAAAAGACTCTTTAACGTTTTCCTGCGCAAACATAATGCTTTTTTTAGAAATATAAATCATTCATTTTTTCATTATTTTATCAGACTTAAAGTTTATTACCGCATTTATGTAAAGAAACAAAGAATAATAGTGATTAAAAAATCCTATTCAAAAGAAACAAACACTCAAATCATCAAATAAAGTGTAGGTTAAGCAATTTTACTTATTAATTGGCCTTATATTTTTTAAGTTTCAGGAATAGCTGTTTTTTATATGAAAAAATTGATTGTTTTATTCAAAAACAAAAAACAAGACCTGTATTAGCCAAATTAAAACTATAAGCATAAAGTAGAATTCATTCACCGAAGATTCTAAATTTATATTAGAATCATTTATATTTTGATGTACATCTAAGTACCCTTTTGATGTACATCAAAAGCATACTATGATGTATATCATAATATTACTTTGATATATATCATAATTAAAAAATAACTATATGAATAGTATAACTCACAAATAATAAACACATTTCTTTCACAGCCCGAGGGTTTTGTGTAACTTTGCATGCAAAATAGAAAATAATTCATCCAGAATTATAATAACCCATATATACTTAAAGTGATATGATTCTTTTTTTCAGAACCCCTTCTCAGAGCGTGGTGGCCGTAGAAGCCGACCATGAATTCTCTTCTGAGGATATCAAAAAACTCAGTTGGCTTTTAGGTGAAGCAAATGTGGAAAGCGAAGACCAGTTACAAGGTTATTTTGTTGGCCCTCGTAAGGAAATGATTACTCCTTGGAGCACAAATGCCGTAGAAATTACTCAGAACATGGGTATTGAAGGTATTCTCCGGATTGAAGAATACTTCCCTGTAGAAGATGAAAACGCAGACCGCGATCCAATGCTGCAACGCATGTACAAAGGTTTGAATCAGAATGTATTTACAACCAATCGTGAGCCTGAAGCTATTATTTACATTGACGACTTAGCAGCCTACAATGAAAAAGAAGGTCTGGCTCTTTCTCAGGAAGAAATGGATTATCTTATCAACATGGAGAAATCCATGGGACGTAAGCTTACGGATTCTGAAGTTTTCGGTTTTGCACAGATTAACTCAGAGCACTGCCGCCACAAAATCTTCGGTGGAACTTTCATTATCGATGGTAAAGAGATGGAATCTTCACTTTTCCAGATGATTAAAAAGACTACAGCTGAAAATCCAAACAAGATTATTTCTGCTTACAAAGATAATGTAGCCTTTGCTGAAGGACCGGTTGTAGAGCAATTCGCTCCGGCTGATCATTCAACTTCTGATTATTTCCAGATTAAAGATATTAAAACAGTCATTTCTCTAAAGGCTGAAACTCATAACTTCCCTACAACTGTTGAACCTTTCAACGGTGCTTCTACCGGAACTGGTGGTGAAATTCGCGACCGTATGGGTGGAGGAAAGGGTTCTTTACCTATTGCAGGAACTGCTGTTTACATGACTTCATACCCTCGTACCGAGGAAGGACGTGAATGGGAAGAACTTCTTCCGGTTCGCGAATGGTTATACCAAACTCCGGAACAGATTCTTATCAAAGCTTCGAACGGTGCATCCGACTTTGGAAACAAGTTTGGTCAGCCACTTATCTGTGGATCTGTACTTACTTTCGAGCATGAAGAAAACAATGTTCGTTACGGATACGACAAAGTTATTATGCTTGCCGGTGGTGTAGGTTATGGAACAAAACGCGATTGCCTGAAAGGTAAACCCGAAACCGGTAATAAAGTGGTTGTTCTTGGTGGTGATAACTACCGCATTGGTCTTGGTGGTGGTTCTGTTTCTTCTGTAGATACAGGACGTTACTCAAGCGGTATTGAACTTAACGCCGTTCAACGTGCAAATGCGGAAATGCAGAAACGTGCCAACAATGTGGTTCGTGCACTTTGCGAAGAAGATGAAAACCCAATTGTATCAATCCACGACCACGGTTCTGCCGGACACGTAAACTGTCTTTCTGAATTAGTTGAAGAAAACGGTGGAGTAATTCACATGGATAAACTTCCTATCGGCGACAAGACTTTATCTGCAAAAGAAATCATTGCAAATGAGTCTCAGGAACGTATGGGATTATTAATAAAGGAAGAAGCTATCGAACATGTTCGTAAGATTGCTGAACGTGAACGCGCCCCAATGTATGTTGTAGGTGAAACCACCGGCGACGGACGCTTCGCATTTGAGCAAGCTGACGGTGTTCGTCCTTTCGACTTATCAGTTGACCAAATGTTCGGAAGTTCTCCTAAGACTTACATGATAGATAAGACTGTAGAGACTCATTACGAGAATGCTACCTATAATGTAGACAACCTTGATGAATATCTTACCCGCGTTCTTCAGCTGGAAGCTGTAGCATGTAAGGACTGGTTGACTAACAAGGTTGACCGTTCGGTAACTGGTAAAGTTGCCCGTCAGCAATGTCAGGGAGAAATCCAATTACCACTAAGCGACTGTGGTGTTGTAGCTCTTGATTACAGAGGAGAAAAAGGTATCGCAACTTCAATTGGTCATGCACCTCAGGCTGCTTTAGCCGATCCTGCTGCCGGTTCCGTTCTTGCTGTATCCGAAGCTCTTACCAATCTTGTGTGGGCTCCTCTTGCAGAAGGTATGGATAGTATTTCTTTATCTGCTAACTGGATGTGGCCTTGCCGCTCTATGGAAGGTGAAGATGCACGTCTTTACACTGCAGTAAAAGCATTGTCTGATTTCTGCTGTGGCTTACAAATCAACGTACCAACAGGTAAGGACTCTTTGTCAATGACTCAGAAATACCCAGACGGAAGTAAAGTTGTTTCTCCGGGAACAGTTATCGTTTCTGCAGGAGCCGAGGTTTCTGACATCAAGAAAGTGGTTTCTCCAGTATTGGTTAACGATCCGAAAAGTTATTTATACCATATAGACTTCAGTTTCGATGCTTTGAAACTTGGAGGTTCGGCATTTGCTCAATCACTTAATAAAGTGGGTGATGATGTGCCATGCGTACAAGATGTAGAATACTTCCGCGATGCATTCCTTGCAGTTCAGGAATTAGTAAACAAAGGATTAATCATGGCCGGACACGATATCTCAGCCGGTGGTTTAATCACTACTTTACTTGAAATGTGCTTCGCAAATATGGAAGGTGGTCTTGAAGTTAATCTGGATAAGATGAAGGAAACAGATTTGGTTAAGATCTTGTTTGCAGAAAATCCGGGTATTGTTATTCAGATAAAACACAAAGCAGAAGTAGAAAAGATTCTTGAAGATGCAGGTGTTGGCTTTATCATGATTGCCAAACCAACCGACGAACGTCATATTCTTGTTTCGAAAGATGATGCTACTTACCAGTTTGGTATTGATTATATGCGCGAAGTATGGTACTCTTCATCATACTTGCTCGACAGAAAACAATCGATGAACGGTTGTGCTAAAGCTCGCTTCGAGAACTACAAGATGCAGCCAATTGAGTTCGCATTCAACAAAGAGTTCAAAGGCAAACTTTCTCAATATGGTATCTCACCTGATCGCCGCACTCCTAGTGGAATAAAAGCAGCTATCATCCGTGAAAAAGGAACCAACGGTGAGCGTGAAATGGCTTACTCATTATATCTTGCAGGATTTGATGTGAAAGATGTTACAATGACCGACCTCATCAGTGGCCGCGAAACATTGGAAGATATTAATATGATTGTATGTTGCGGTGGTTTCTCAAACTCAGACGTACTTGGTTCTGCGAAGGGATGGGCCGGAGGATTCTTGTTCAACGAAAAAGCAAAAGCAGCTCTTGATAAGTTCTTCGCTCGTAAAGACACATTAAGTCTAGGTATCTGTAACGGTTGTCAGTTAATGATTGAACTTGGCTTAATCAATCCTGAACATGAGAAAAAAGCAAAGATGTTGCATAATAACTCTCATAAGTTCGAGTCATGCTTTGTCGGAGTTACTATTCCAACCAACCGCAGTGTAATGTTTGGTTCATTAAGCGGATCTAAACTTGGTATTTGGGTAGCTCACGGTGAAGGTAAGTTCTCATTGCCTTATGAAGAAGATAAGTATAATGTAGTAGCAACATACTCTTATGATGAATATCCTGGTAATCCAAATGGTTCTGATTACAGCGTAGCAGCTCTAGCTTCAGAAGACGGACGCCACTTAGCTATGATGCCTCACCTGGAACGTGCAATCTTCCCTTGGCAGAATGCATATTATCCAGCTGAAAGAATAAATAGCGATCAGGTCACTCCATGGATGGAAGCATTTGTTAATGCGCGTAAATGGGTTGAAGAACACAAATAAAAGCTATATACTTTGAGAAAAGGGCGAAAATTTTAAATCTTCGCCCTTTTTTTACATCAAGACAATAAATAAAGCAACAAAACACACAATAGGCTCAACACACCTAACATCTTGATTTTCACAACAATAACAATTAAGCCTGATTCATAAAAACAGAAACAATCCTACTTCTTAAATATTTTTACAAAAATTATATATAAATCTTTGTAATATTAACTTTTTTTTTGATTTTTGTGAATTACGTCCTAAAAAGGCCTTCCACTAATGAAAAATACATTATTCATACTATTATTTTACATTAGCACATTATGTTCTGCTCAGACATATAAATATATTGGTGTGGAAGATGGGCTAAGCAACAGGCGTGTATACAGTATCAATAAAGATAAAAAAGGGTACATGTGGTTTGTAACGCAGGAAGGTATAGATAGATATGACGGAACATTCTTCAAACATTACAATCTGATAGCCGGAAACGAAAGAATTAACTCTTTTACTGAAATGAATAATCTTGTTATGGACAAAGAAAGAGTTCTTTGGGAAGTAACAAAAAACGGACTGATCTTTAAATACAATTTTGATAAAGACTATTTTCAGCTAGTTTTACAATTAAAAAAGAAAGACTTAATAAGTTATACATATATTGATGATAATAATAACATCTGGTTATGTACCGCCCATAATCAATACTTATTTAATATAGATACTCAAAGACTAATCCCGCTGATAAATGACAACAAATACACTATTAATGATATAGTGCAAATAAACGGCAACACTTATTATATTGGAACCGATAAAGGAATATATGAGGTTAAATTAATAAATAATACTTTATTTAAAGTCCGTCAAAAGAAATTAGACAGCTTATCTGTTCAGGTTAATAAGCTTTATTATCAAAAAGACAAAAGAAAGTTATTCATCGGAAGTTTTAAAAAAGGAATATACGTATTCGACAGTAGCAAGCAAACGTTAAAATTAGCTCAAACCGATCTTAATGATATCAGTATTAACTGCATAAAGGAACTGAATGAAAACGAGATCCTTATTGCCACAGATGGAGCTGGTGTTTACAAAATGAATACGGATAATTATCTTTCATCTCCTTATATTGTAGCAGATTATAGTAAGCCCAATACTATGAACGGTAACACTATAAATGATATATATGTCGATAATGAACAACGTATCTGGCTGGCAAACTACCCTATTGGAATAACCGTAAGATATAATCGATTTCCTAAATATCAATGGTTTAAACATGCAATTGGAAATAAGAATTCTTTAGCAAACGACCAGGTAAATTCTATCATTGAAGATAAAGAGGGTGATTTATGGTTTGCAACCAACAATGGGATTAGTATTTACTATTCCAAAACAAGTAAATGGGCTCATATACTTAATGATTCAGATAATCGATCGCTTAAAAAAAATCATGTTTATACTACTCTTTGTGAAGTATCTCCCGGGATTATATGGGCTGGAGGATATACTTCAGACATTTATATTATCAATAAACATAACTTAAAAACAAGCCTATTCTCTCCTTCAAACTATGGAGAAAACGATTTTCAACCAGATAAGCATATTAATTCAATTATAAAAGACAGTAATGGATGTATTTGGTTAGGCGGTTATTATAGTCTGAAATGTGTTGATTTAAAGAATAAAAAGATTCGCAAATATCCCTCAATAAATTCAGTAAATATAGTTCTAGAAAAAGATTCTAATCATATGTGGGTAGGATGTTCTAACTGGTTAATCCTGCTAAACAATAAAAATGGTAAATTCAAACGGATAGAGTTACCTAAAAAAGCATACATATATACTCTTCATCAAGAAAAAAACGGCTTGCTATATATTGGAACTTGTGATTCCGGAATGTTAGTATACAATAGCAAGACCAATTCTTTTATTAGTTATAATAGAGAAAACAACACACTTATGTCGGATAATGTTTATACAATATTATCCAACCAAAAAGGCACTTTATTTATAAGTACCGAAAACAGCCTGGTACGGTTTAATATTTCAAAAGGAAACTTCAAGAACTGGACAAAAGGACAAGGATTAGTTTTAAAGCATTTTAATCCAACATCGGGTACATATAGACAAAACGGAACCTTTGTTTTTGGAAGTTCTGAAGGAGCAATAGAATTTGATGAAACAACCAAACTACCTCAAAATTATTCTTCAAGGCTAGTATTCAGCAACTTCACTATTTTCTATAAAACAGTATCCGTCAATGACCCTAATTCTCCTTTAAAACAAAATATTGATGAAGCAAAAAGAATAGATTTGAAATATGACCAAAATATATTTTCAATTTTCTTAGCCTCAATTAATTACGATTACCCCTCTAATATTCTATACTCATGGAATTTAGAAGGATTTTATGATAAATGGAGTAAACCTACTTATGACAATGTAATTCGTTACACGAACCTTAGCTCTGGGAAATATAAACTTCGTGTACGGTCTATTTCAGAAGATAATTTGCATGTAATAGATGAAAAAAGTATTGAGATAGTAATTCACCCTCCATTTTGGAGAACAATATGGGCTATATTATTGTACATAATTATTCTGGGCCTGATAGTATGGGATTTTATGCAACATTACAATACGAATAAGGAACAAAAGGCATCTACTGACAAGATTCGTTTCTTTATTAACACCGCACATGACATCCGCACACCTCTTTCTTTAATAAAAGCCCCATTGGATGATCTGGCTGAAAAAGAAGAACTATCATCAGAAGGAAAGATTAAACTAGACACAGCTGTAAGAAATACAAATTCTCTATATCAGCTAATAACAAGTCTGATTAATTTTGAGAAAGCAGAAATATACTCGTCAAGAATGCATGTAAATGAATATGAGATATTCACATTCTTAGATGAGATTATTAAAACTTTCCAGCCTTACGTTGATTCAAAACATATAGAGCTTACATACGAAAGTAATTTCCGTTTCTTGAATGTGTGGTTCGATAAAGAAAAGATGGAATCTATTGTTAGAAACCTACTATCAAATGCAATTAAATATACACCCAATAACGGAAAAATAAAAGTAATAGCTTTCAGTAATCCTGATTACTGGGGATTTGAAATCAGTGATAGCGGAATAGGCATACCAGAAGATGAACAAAAGAAACTGTTTAAGTTATTTGTTCGTGGAAGTAATGCTATAAATTCGAAGATCACAGGTAGTGGAATTGGATTACTGATGGTTAGAAAATTGGTACAGCTGCATAAAGGAAGCATCAGTCTGAAAAGCAAAATAAACAGTGGATCTTCATTCAGAGTATCTTTTCCACAGGGGCATAAACACTTTAAAAAGCACAATTTGGAATGGAATCACGAATCAATATCCGATTCTGATACTTTATTCACAACTGTCAAAACAAAGGCCGGAGAAGTATTACCTCCATCCATACCTCTTAACAGCATGGATTCTCCTTCACAAAGAATCTTGATTGTGGAAGACAATGACGATATGAGAAATTATTTGCAACATACTCTTGCCGACATATATTATACTTTTGTGGCTAGTGACGGACAGATAGGATGGGATATTGTACAAAACATAAAACCCGATCTGGTTATTTCAGACATTATGATGCCAAATATGAACGGTGACGAATTATGTTCCAGAATAAAGAGTGATATCAACACATCACATATCCCCGTAATTCTGTTAACAGCACTCAATGACAAGAGCAATATTATCCGAGGATTAAAATATGGTGCAGATGAATATATAACTAAGCCTTTTGACATATCAATACTAAAAGCTACAATCATAAATATTCTGAGTAATCGTGAAGTGCTAAAGAATAGTTTTTCTAAATTAGAACTTAAAAATACGGATGAATCAATCAACTATACCTCAGAACTAGATCGCGAGTTTATGGACAAAGTGAAAGATATTATAGAAAAGAATTTATCGGATTCAAACTTTAATGTAGATGTATTATGTAGCGCTCTAAATATGAGTCGTTCTAGTTTTTATAGTAAAATTAAAGCTTTAACAGACCAGGCTCCAGCTGACTTCATACGAACAATACGGCTTACTCATGCAGCAAAGCTGCTTAAGAGCAAAAGATTTAATATAACAGAAGTTGCGGATATGACTGGTTTTAGTGATGCAAAATATTTCAGGGAGGTGTTTAAAAAACATTATAAAATGAATCCAAGTAAATACATGAACGAAGGATAGTTGAAACGGCATTATATTCAGGTTTCCCAAAAACAAAGATAATATGCTTTCTTTATAAGATTATTAATCCCAAACAAGCTAGTTCACACTATTCAATAGATATACAGTAATGAGTAAAATAAAAACGCATAACTTTAATTCTGAAGTTACGCGTTTTTATTTTTATTCATTTATTCAAATTAGGCATGTCTTAATGCATAACTTTTATCAGAGTTTTATCTTTTTGCTTTTCATCTTTGATTCATTATGTAACCTGTCGAGTGCTGTTACTACATAACGGTACTTCACCTTACCCGTATCATAAGGCAGTTTATAATAGCAAGTTCTTGTTACAGCTACTATCTTTGAAGGATCATCCAGATTCACTTTTTCCTTATTTTCAAAACGATAAACACAATAGTTAAATGCTTTATCCATTTCATCCTTAGCTTTTGGTTCTTTCCACATCAGAATATAACCATCCTCAGTCCAGATCGCTTTCAAACCTCCTACATTTTTGGGAGCCTTATCATCCATAAAGGAAAATACAGGAGGAAGAGCCGGATAACATTGATAAGTATTAGCTAAAGCAGTCAACGAGTTACCAGGATTACCAAGTAAAGCTTTCCCACTCCAGAAACAATTTCCCATCACATTAGGAGTAGTACGTGATAGTTGCATTTTTCTTGGGAGCTGATTTATATCCGGTTTATTAAGGTCTGCAAATTTAGCAGTTCGTTCTATATCTTGTCCAATAAAGAAAGGACGATCGTATGAATAAGTAGCCCACCAATTCACTAAAGTTTCATGATCTGCAGCTTTGTTTCCTATTTCCCAATATATTTGTGGAATATTATAGTCTACCCAACCATTGCGAATCCATAGAAGCACATCAGCATACAGTTCGTCATAGTTCTGCAAACCATTAGTCTCACTACCTATACCATCCAGCGTGTTTTTCTTATTACGATAAATACCAAAAGGAGAAACACCGAATTTAACCCATGGCTTTGTTTCACGTATAGTTTCATGTAACTCTCTAATCAGGCAACTAACATTATTTCTACGCCAGTTGTCTTTCTGACCTTCAAAGCCACCAGGAACACCGTAGGTTTGAAATGCTTCTTCATCAGGAAATTCTTTTCCAGCAATAGGATAAGGATAGAAATAATCGTCCATGTGAATTGCGTCTACATCATAACGAGACACAATATCTTTCATCACTTTATTTATAAATTCACGACATTGAGGTAATCCAGGATTAAAGAAACGTTGATTACCGTATACAACAAACCATTCCGGATGTTGATAGTAAAGATGTGTTGGGGCCAACTTCGAAGTAATGTTCAATTGCACACGGTAAGGATTAACCCATGCATGAAACTCCATACCTCTCTTATGACATTCATCAATAACAAAGGCCATTGGATCAAAATCATCGGATGGAGCTACACCTTGAGTTCCTGTAAGGAAACGACTCCAAGGTTCTAATTTGGAAGGATAAAACGCATCTGCTTCGGGACGAACCTGAAACAATACTGCATTGATTCCTGCCTTTTGAAAAGTGTTGAGTTGACTAATCAGGTAGGTTTTAAATTCGTTTGTTGATTTTCCGGTATAATCTCCGTTGATAGTGTGTAACCATACTCCTCGAAATTCGCGTTTCGGCAAATTATGTGCAATAGTGTAGAGCGAACAGCAAACCATCAGGAAGGTTGCCAAAAAAGTCTTTATCTTCATTCTTATCGTTTTGTTATGTTATACACATACAAAGATATGTAATATTTTGTATTTATCAAGTTGACAACTACCTTAATAAATTAATGATTCATATAAGCATTCCTTTTGCACTATGCCGTTTTTTATTTACTTTTGCAGATTCTTTCAAAACAGCTTATGTCTCAAGAAAAATATATATCTGTAAAAGGTGCACGCGTCAATAATCTAAAGAATATTGATGTAGATATTCCTCGCAATAAATTAGTTGTAATCACAGGATTGTCCGGCTCAGGAAAGTCATCACTTGCTTTCGATACGCTTTATGCGGAAGGACAAAGACGATATGTGGAAAGTCTCAACAGCTACGCACGTCAGTTTTTGGGAAGAATGACAAAGCCCGAATGCGACTTTATAAAAGGTATCCCTCCCGCGATCGCTATTGAACAAAAAGTAAATAGCCGAAATCCTCGTTCTACAGTAGGAACTTCAACTGAAATATATGAATATCTGCGTTTGCTTTATGCCCGTATAGGAAAAACTTATTCACCGATATCCGGTACTCTTGTAAAAAAGCATCAGGTTGAAGACATCATCAGCTGTATGCTTTCATATCCGGAAGGAACACGTTACGTTATTCTCACTCCTATTCTTTTACGCAAAGGAAGAACAATGAAAGAGCAACTCGAAATGGACCTGAAACAAGGGTTTAACAGAGTTGAATTAAATGGAGAGACAGTACGTATTGATGACTTGCTAAAGAAGCAGGACATTGAAACTGAAAATGAAATTTATTTGCTTGTAGATAGATTAGTATGCGATAAATCTAAAGACAGCATTAGCCGTTTGACCGATTCTGTTGAAACAGCTTTCTACGAAGGTAGTGGGAACTGCATGTTGCGTTTCTATCTGGAAGAAGGACCTATTGTACATTCTTTCAGTAAAAAGTTTGAGGCTGACGGCATTGTTTTTGAAGAACCCACCGACCACATGTTTAGCTTTAACTCTCCTATTGGCGCTTGTCCTAAGTGCGAAGGTTTCGGAAAAGTAATAGGTATAGACGAAGGTCTGGTTGTTCCTAACCGTTCACTTAGCATTTATGATGGTGCTGTAGTTTGCTGGAGAGGTGAGAAAATGGGTGAATGGAAAGATGAATTTATACGTTCAGTTGCTAAATATAACTTTCCTATTTTTGTTCCATACTATGAACTAACCAAGGAACAAAAAGATTTATTATGGAAAGGAAGTAAAGATGTTCATGGTATTGACGAATTTTTTGAGATGCTTGAAAAGAATCAATATAAAATTCAATACCGTGTAATGCTGGCTCGTTATAGGGGAAAAACTTACTGCCCCGACTGTAATGGAACCAGATTAAAAAAAGAAGCTGGTTATGTAAAAATAGGCAATTGCTCAATTTCAGAGTTAGTAGACCTTCCAATACACGATTTAAAAAGATTCTTCGACAATCTTTCTCTCGATGAACACGAAGCTGCTATAGCCAAACGAATCCTGACAGAAATAAATAACCGCATCACATTCCTCATGGATGTAGGTTTAGGATATCTTACACTAAATCGCTTAAGTAATTCATTATCCGGAGGAGAAAGTCAACGAATCAATCTGGCTACTTCTTTAGGCAGTAGTTTAGTTGGATCTCTTTATATTCTTGACGAGCCAAGTATCGGACTCCACTCACGAGATACTGATCGCCTTATTAAAGTTCTTCGTCAGCTTCAGGAATTAGGTAACACTGTTGTAGTGGTGGAACATGACGAAGAGATTATCCGTGCAGCCGATTATATAATCGACGTAGGTCCAAAAGCCGGTCGCCTGGGAGGAGAGATTGTTTACCACGGAGATATGAAAAACCTTAAAAAAGGGAGCAATAGTTATACCGTTAAATATCTGCTTGGAGAAGAAACAATAAACGTTCCTGCCTTTCATCGTCCATGGAATAATTACATAGAAATTATTGGTGCCAGGGAAAACAACCTGAAAGGAATCAATGTCATTTTTCCATTGAATGTAATGACTGTGGTTACCGGAGTTAGTGGTTCGGGAAAATCAACACTGGTTCGTGACATCTTTTATCGGGCATTGAAACGGGAATACAGTGAAATAAGCGAACGTCCGGGAGAATTTATTTCTCTTGACGGAGATATCAATATGGTTAAGAACATAGAATTCGTTGACCAAAACCCTATAGGGAAGTCTTCTCGTTCTAACCCTGTGACTTACATCAAAGCATACGATGAAATCCGAAAATTATGGGCAGAACAACCATTGGCCAAGCTTATGGGATATTCAGCTTCGTACTTCTCTTTTAACACAGAAGGTGGTCGATGCGAAGAATGTAAAGGCGACGGTACCATTACAGTTGAAATGCAGTTCATGGCCGACTTAGTGCTAGAATGTGAAAGCTGCCATGGAAAACGATTTAAATCAGAAACACTGGAAGTTAAGTACAAGGACGTAAACATTTACGATGTACTTGAAATGACAGTCGATCAGGCAGTTGAATTCTTTGCTGAAAACGGGCAAAAAAAGATTGTAAAGAAGCTTTCTTCTCTTCAGGCTGTGGGACTGGGATACATTAAACTCGGTCAATCTTCATCTACTCTTTCCGGTGGAGAGAATCAGCGCGTTAAGCTTGCTTACTTCCTAAGTCAGGAAAAAGCATACCCTACAATCTTTGTCTTCGACGAACCAACAACAGGGTTACATTTCCATGATATTAAGAAACTACTGGAAGCTTTTGATGCTTTAATCGCAAGAGGACATACCGTTGTTATCATTGAACACAATATGGATGTTATTAAATGCGCAGATTATATTATTGATCTTGGCCCTGAAGGTGGAAATATGGGAGGTAACTTAGTTTGTTGTGGAACCCCAGAAGAAGTAGCTAAATGTGCAGCTTCATATACCGGTCAGTTCCTTGCTGAGAAGCTTCAGTAAGACGAGAATGAAAAGAGGTTGACTTAAAAAATAAAACAGCCACGTTTTCAATCCTTAAGAAAAATCATAAAAAGCCTCTTTATATTGGCTTATACTATTAATAAACTATGAAGTGCACCTCAAAAGTTTAAGTCTAACTTTTGGGGTGCACTTCGCAATTAATAAACCAATATAAAGGGATTTTTCAAAATTGAGTTTCAGTCTATAAGATTCTCAATTCAAAAATTCTGCTTTTACACAGTCTTTACTATTTCTCAAAACCGGTTTCTTAAAAATAGAATCCAAATCCTATTTTCACACCAAACTTACTATAGTCCTGATCAGTCAGACTCTGATTATAATACATAGCAGGCTCCACAGTAACTGTACGACTCAGGAAAAAGGCATATCCAACTTCTGCACCCAGAGTTGCATCATTCTTATGCCCACCGGTATAAAAATCATAATTATCATATTTAAACTTTGATCCAATATAAATACCAGTCTGATCAAAGTAATAACGAACACCGGCTCCCAGGGAAGTTCTATCATCTCCTCTATCTTTAATATCTGCTCCGGCATTAATAAGCAAAGCAAAATTATCCATTAAAAAGACGCCACCTTCAGCTTCAAATCCTAACGAGAATTTATCCTGCCCACTATAAGACATACCAAGCCCCGTAATTGAAGGTGTTATTAACCATTTATTCTGTTCAAATTGCGCTTGTGCAGTAACAGTACATAATAAAACTGCAATACAGATAAGTAATTTTTTCATTTTATATTTAGTTGTTTGAATGCTCCGAATCTTTCTTCCACTCCTCCATTTCTCTACGTCGTTTTTCAGCCAATTTTTCTTTCTGACGTAACACAAACCACAATAGCAAAACAATAACATAAGAAACTGCAATCGTAACATATCTCTCAATTTCACTAATAGCGTGATTACGAGGCACTAAATATATAGCCATAGCTGTTATATAAATAAAGAGAGCACCACAAAGCCATGTAGATTTTTTATACTTTTTCATTAGAGTCTTCTTTTTAGTATGAAAAAATTCTTTTCATACACTGTTTAGCTTTTTCTTTTTTGTATTTAAAACAAAAATAAGTAATATTATTTATTCGTGTCTCCTTTCAGTTGAAAAAGAGGAATCTTCTAACGCTTTTTTACGTTCTTTTATCTACCTTTGCAACATTACAGCAAGCAAAAATGAAACATACATACCTTATTCTTTTGTTCCTTTGTTTTTTCATGACCAATACACAGGCACAACCTAAAAATGAGATACGAGCCACTTGGCTGACAACAATATATGGACTTGACTGGCCAACAGTCAAAGCCACCTCTCCTACCACTATCAATAAACAAAAAGCGGAATTATGCAGAATCTTGGATGAGCTAAAAGCTGCCAATTTTAATACCGTATTACTTCAAACCCGTTTACGTGGAGACGTTATCTATCCCTCTTCAATTGAAACTTACAATGAGACATTAACGGGAAAAGTTGGTTGCTCTCCCGGATATGATGCACTTGCATTTACTATTGAAGAGTGCCATAAACGCGGAATGGAATGTCATGCATGGATAGTCTCAATTCCATTGGGAAAAGAAAATCATGTAAAAGCATTAGGGAATAAGTCTGTTACTAAAAAGCACCCACAAATATGCAAACGCTATCAGGGTGAATGGTTTCTCGATCCCGGCAACCCGGCAACAAAAGATTACCTTTTTTCTATTGTAAAAGAAATAATTACCGGTTATGATGTAGACGGCATCCATCTTGATTATATTCGTTATCCTGACCGTCCAAATGAATTTCCGGATAAAGAGACGTTTCGCAAATATGGTAACGGAAAAAGTCTGGACAGTTGGAGAAGAGACAACATTACAGCAATTGTACGACACTTGTATCAACAGGTTAAGCAAATCAAACCTTGGGTAAAAATGAGCAGTTCGCCTGTTGGCAAATTCAAAGATACTTCTCACTACCCATCAGGAGGATGGAATGCATATCATACAGTTTATCAGGATGCTCAAGGATGGCTTCGTGAAGGCATCCAGGATATTCTATTCCCCATGATGTATTTCAACGGAAATAACTTTTATCCATTTGCATTAGATTGGCAGGAAAACAGCTTCGGACGTTGTGTAGTTCCCGGATTAGGCATTTATTTTCTTGATCCGGCAGAAAAAGACTGGCCGCTAAGTGAAATAGAGCGTCAGATATATTTTACCCGTCGCCACGGATTAACCGGACAGGCCTTTTACCGCACTGAATACCTATTAAAAAACACCAAGCATCTGTTCGACGAACTAAACGGATTACATTACGCCAGTCCTGCCCTTCAACCTAAAATGAAATGGCTGGATAATACAGCTCCAACACGTCCTAAGGATTTATCAAGTAATCGTATAGGATCAACTGTTCAATTAAGCTGGCAACCATCAACCGACAACGACTCACGAACAGCACCATACTATATAGTATATGCTTCTGATAAATTCCCTGTCGACATATCCAAGCCTTATAATATTGTTGCACATGATATCAGAGAGAATCATTATGCTTATAAGGAAGAGGCTGCCAGAGAAAATAAACGTTATTTTGCAGTAACAGCAACCGACCGTTTTGGTAATGAAAGCGCAGCAGTACAATTAACACTCCCGGATAATAAACTTCAATTATCCCAGGATAGCCTATTACTGCAACTTCCCAAAGCCGAAGAATTTGAGAGTATAACTATTACCGATCTTACCGGTAGATGTGTAATACATTCAAAATATGAGGAAAAGATCTCTTTGAAGAGCTTACAAAAGGGACTTTACAAAGTGTTATTTACAGATAAAAACGGACAGATTCATCCTTCAACCAAGATGCTTGCACGATAATTTTTTTGTTGTGTTACAGGTGTTAATTCCATATAGCCGGACACAATCCGGCCATTTTCAACAATGAGTGGAAAATCAACCTGTTTCTTCTCATGGTCAGTCATCAGTAAAGAAGGATCATTAAAATAATCAACCTGAAAATAGCCCATTTTCCCGGGAGTAATAAACCGGTCATAAAATAGTCGGGAAAAAATCCCCATATTCATACGCAGGTTTACCTCCACACAAGGATGAATCCGAAAAGCAGGTTGTTCAGGGAAACGACAAATCATCATATCTACCCCCAGATATCCATTATACTTTTTTCCTATCAGTTGAGAAAGTTTTATTTCGAGTTCATGACGCAACAAGTGCAAATCGGCAGCATTAACAAATTCGGTAAGACGCAGTTCTATAGATTCATTCGAAGCCAGCAGATTCCCCGTGTATGCACCTCTTACATCTGTTTCAAAGAAAGAATATCCGGCAAAAAAGACTTTACCCGATTCATCACAAAAAAATTCCATGGCAAAATCCTTCACTTTATCCAGCCAAGGTTCACCTACCACACAACGCTGATTCTTTATCACCCGGTTGCTCCATCCCTGAATATGACTGGTATACTCACCTTTACCTGGTCTTAACCCTTTGCCACTACCCGACCATGGCGCTTTTAAAAGAACTTTGGGATAATGCTCAACAAACTCCCGAACAGCTTCATCAGAAGTTAATTCTTCCGAGAATCCACAAAAGGAAGAAGAAACATTCAACTCCCTAAGTAAAGAAACAGCTAAAGATCGATGAGACAACTCACGTAAAATCTCCATTTGCTTTTTATCGGGTAGAAGATCATCTGAAAAGCCTAAAAGTCGTGCTTGTTTTATCAAAGCAGCATTCCATCCCCACGGACAAAGTTTCAAAGATGACTGGAAAGCAATATCATCCTCCTTGATTCTGCCGACAGGTAAATCAAACAAATTCTTTATCTGCAGCATCCATTCCTCAGCATCTGGTTCGTTACTCATCACCAGCATTCCCGGCGAGGTATACCATATTGGCAGCAACGAAAGGTCGTCTGCCATCTTTCGGGCAGAAAGAGGCGGTGTATAATTCTCATCACCATTAGCCAACGCCAAATCATTATCGGGATTGAATAAATATACTTCCAGCATTTATTTTTTATGTATTTTGTATACAAAAGTAAGCAAAAAGAAAAATAGAATAATCAACCATCTAAAATAAATTTATTTTTGTACAAAAGAATGTTTTATTTTGTACAAAATGTCATCTATTAAATAAAATAAACGGGTTAAATCAGAGCCTATAAATAAGATTGAAGCAACAATTACCCTCTGCAGAATTGAATATTTATAAGTTACATAATCACTTTCTATAAACAAAAGCATAAACAAGTTTAAATAGATGAATATTTTGCAATCTCTACTTTGCAAAGTTGATAATTATAATTATCTTTGCCTCGACAATAAAAGAATGTTTATGGAAGCCTTTTACAGAACTCACAGCTATCTGGTAGAACACACCAATGCCTCCGTTCGACGTGATTTGATGGATGAGATCGATTGGAACGACCGTCTTATTGGAATCAAAGGGACTCGTGGTGTAGGGAAAACTACTTTCCTGTTGCAATATGCAAAAGAGCGATTCGGAACTGACCGTTCATGCTTGTTTATCAACATGAATAACTTTTATTTCTCAGGGCATACCATTATAGAATTCGCAGAAGAATTTCTTAAAAACGGTGGTAAAGTACTTCTGATTGACCAGGTCTTTAAGTATCCAAACTGGAGTCATGAACTAAGAATTTGCCATGACCGTTTTCCTGGATTGAAAATTGTATTCTCCGGTTCCTCGGTTATGCGATTAAAAGAAGAAAACACTGAGTTATCCGGAATCGTAAAATCATATAATCTGCGCGGATTCTCATTCAGAGAATTTCTGAATCTGCAAACAGGTAATAGCTTTCCGTCTTATTCGTTAGAAGATATTTTGTCCAATCACGAGCAAATAGCCAAGACTGTTCTCTCAAAGGTTCGTCCCACAGACTATTTCCAGGATTATCTTCATCATGGTTTTTATCCATTTTTTCTTGAAAAAAGAAATTTTTCCGAAAATTTGCTTAAAACGATGAACATGATGGTAGAGGTGGACATTCTACTTATTAAGCAAATAGAACTGAAATATCTTTCAAAGATAAAGAAGCTTTTATACTTGCTGGCAGTAGATGGTCCTTCTGCTCCCAATGTAAGTCAGTTGGCTACAGAGATTGAAACGTCACGTGCTACGGTTATGAATTACATCAAATATCTGGCAGATGCAAGGTTAATCAATATGGTTTATCCAAAAGGAGAATCTTTCCCTAAGAAACCATCAAAGATAATGATGCATAACACTAATCTTATGTATTCTATCTATCCGGTAAAAGTGGAAGAACAAGATGTTGCGGAGACATTCTTTCTCAATACACTCTATAAGGATCATGTTCTCAATAAAGGAGAAAAAGGAACTTCTTTTCTGGTAGATGAAAAGATTCCATTTAAGATATGTACCGACGGATTTAAGGTCAAAAATAATCCAGCCATTACGTATGCCATTCACAGGGCAGAAATAGGGCGAGGAAATCAGATACCATTATGGGTATTTGGTTTTCTTTATTAACTGAGTTTTTTTATTTAATATATTAAATGTTATGACTAAACAGAAGAAATTCATCACATGTGATGGTAATCAGGCTGCTGCACATATCTCGTATATGTTCTCAGAAGTTGCCGCGATTTATCCTATCACTCCTTCTTCGACTATGGCAGAATACGTAGACGAATGGGCTGCAGCCGGACGTAAAAACATCTTCGGCGAAACAGTATTAGTACAGGAAATGCAATCTGAGGGAGGTGCAGCTGGTGCATTACACGGTTCTTTACAGGCTGGTGCACTGACAACCACTTACACAGCATCTCAGGGATTATTGCTTATGATTCCTAATATGTACAAAATTGCAGGTGAATTACTACCTTGCGTTTTCCACGTATCAGCTCGTGCATTGGCTTCACACGCTCTTTCTATCTTCGGTGACCACCAGGATGTTATGGCATGTCGTCAGGTAGGTTTTGCTATGTTGGCTGAAGGTTCTGTACAGGAAGTTATGGACTTATCAGCAGTAGCTCACTTAGCTACAATTAAGAGCCGTATCCCTTTCGTTAACTTCTTCGACGGATTCCGTACATCACACGAAATTCAGAAAATCGAGATGTTGGAGAATGACGATCTTGCTCACTTGATCGACAAAGAAGCTTTAGCTGACTTCCGTAACCGTTCTTTGAATCCAGAGAACCCAGTTGCACGCGGTATGGCTGAAAACCCAGATGTTTACTTCCAACATAGAGAATCATGCAACAAATTCTATGACGCTGTTCCAGGTATCGTAGAAGAATACATGAAAGAACTTTCTGAAATCACAGGACGTAAATATAGCTTGTTCGATTATTACGGAGCTGACGATGCAGACCGTGTAATCATCGCTATGGGTTCTGTAACAGAAGCTGCTCGCGAAGCTATCGACTACTTAACTGCTCAGGGAGAAAAAGTTGGTTTGGTTGCAGTACACTTGTACCGTCCATTCTCTGCTAAACACTTCCTTGCTGCTGTTCCTAAAACTGCAAAACGTATTGCTGTTTTAGACAGAACAAAAGAACCAGGTGCAGTAGGCGAACCATTATACTTAGACGTAAAAGATTGTTTCTACGGACAAGCTGATGCTCCGGTTATCGTTGGTGGTCGTTATGGTCTTTCTTCTAAAGATACTACTCCTGCTCAGGTAATCTCTGTTTACGAAAACCTTTCTTTGGCAATGCCTAAGAACCAGTTCACTCTTGGTATAGTTGACGACGTTACTTTCACTTCTCTTCCTAAGAAAGAAGAAATCGCATTAGGCGGTGCAGGTATGTACGAAGCTAAATTCTTTGGTTTAGGTGCTGACGGTACAGTAGGTGCTAACAAGAACTCTGTTAAGATCATTGGTGACAACACTAACAAGCACTGTCAGGCATACTTCTCTTATGACTCTAAGAAATCAGGAGGTTTCACTTGTTCACACCTTCGTTTTGGTGACACTCCTATTCGTTCTACATATTTGGTAAATACACCAAACTTCGTAGCTTGTCACGTTCAGGCATACCTTCGTATGTATGATGTAACACGCGGTTTGCAACAGAATGGTACATTCCTTTTGAATACTATCTGGAACGAAGAAGAACTTGCTAAACATTTGCCTAACAACGTAAAACGTTATTTCGCAGAAAAGAATATCACAGTTTACTATATCAACGCTACTCAGATTGCACAAGAAATTGGTTTGGGTAACAGAACAAATACTATCCTTCAATCAGCATTCTTCCGCATCACTGAAGTTATTCCAGTAGATTTGGCTGTAGAACAAATGAAGAAATTCATTGTTAAGTCTTACGGTAAGAAGGGACAAGACATTGTTGACAAGAACAATGCAGCTGTTGACCGTGGTGGCGAATACAAACAACTAACTGTTGATCCTGCATGGGCTACTTTGAAAGATGAAGAAGCTGCAAACAACAACACTCCTGAATTCGTAGAAAAAGTAGTTAAGGTTATCAACGCTCAGAATGGTGATGATCTTCCAGTTTCTACTTTCGTTGGTATTGAAGATGGTACATGGCAACAAGGTACTGCTACTTACGAAAAACGTGGTGTAGCAGCATTCGTTCCAGAATGGAATTCAGAAAACTGTATCCAGTGTAACAAGTGTGCTTACGTTTGTCCTCACGCTTCTATCCGTCCATTCGTACTTGACGAAGCAGAACAAGCAGCAGCTCCTTTCACAGATATGTTGAAAGCTACCGGAAAAGTATTTGACGGTATGAAGTTCCGTATTCAGGTTGACGTACTTGACTGTCTTGGTTGCGGTAACTGTGCTGATGTATGTCCTGGTAACAAACAAGGTAAGGCTCTTAAGATGCAACCTTTGGAAGGTCAGCTTCCACAAGCTCCTAACTGGGAATATGTAGCTACTAAAGTAAAGAGCAAACAACACTTGGTAAATGTAAATGCTAACGTGAAGAACTCACAGTTTGCAACTCCATTATTCGAGTTCTCTGGTGCATGTTCTGGTTGTGGTGAAACTCCTTACGTTAAATTGTTAACTCAATTGTTTGGAGATCGTCAGATGGTAGCTAATGCAACAGGATGTTCATCTATCTACTCTGGTTCAGTTCCATCAACTCCTTATACAACTAACGAAGAAGGTCACGGACCAGCATGGGCTAACTCATTATTCGAAGACTTCGCTGAATTCGGTATGGGTATGACTCTTGCAGTTGATAAAATGCGTGATCGTCTTGTAGACTTAATGACAAAGGGTCAGACTTGCGACTGCTGTTCAGACGAACTGAAAGGTTTGTTCAACGAATGGATTGCCGACAAAGACAACACAGCACGTTCAATCGAACTTGAAGCTAAGATCACTCCGCTGGTTAAAGCTTGCGATTGTGACATCTGCAAAGAAGTTGCTTCATTAAGCAAATTCTTAATCAAGAAATCTCAATGGATTATTGGTGGTGATGGTGCTTCTTATGATATCGGTTTCGGTGGTTTAGATCACGTACTTGCTTCTGGAAAGAATGTAAACGTATTGGTTCTTGATACTGAAGTTTACTCAAACACTGGTGGTCAGTCATCAAAAGCAACTCCAGTTGGAGCTATCGCTAAGTTTGCTGCTGCAGGTAAAAGAGTACGTAAGAAAGACCTTGGTTTGATCGCTTCTACATACGGTTATGTATATTGTGCTCAAGTAGCTATGGGTGCTGACCAGGCTCAAACATTGAAAGCTATCCGCGAAGCTGAAGCTTATGACGGACCTTCAATCGTTATCGCTTACTCACCATGTATCAACCACGGTTTGAAAGCCGGTATGGGTAAAGCACAAGCTGAACAAGCTGCTGCAGTAGAATGCGGTTACTGGCACTTGTGGAGATACAATCCTGCATTGGAAGCTGAAGGACAAAATCCATTCACATTGGATTCTAAAGCTCCAAACTGGGATAACTTCCAAAACTTCCTGAAAGGTGAAGTTCGTTACGCTTCATTGGCAAAACAATATCCTGCTGAAGCTAATGAATTATTCCAGGCTGCTCAGGACAACGCTAAGTGGAGATATAACAACTACAAGCGTTTGGCTAAGCAACAATGGGGTGTTGAGCAAGAAGACTAATTAATACTTAGTTCTATATAAAAAGGCTGCTTCGTTTGAAGCAGCCTTTTTCTGTTTTAAATCCGTATAAAATTAGCCAGCCAAGGCATCAGCCACAACTTTGGCTAATGGTGTTGTAGGGTGGCCTATTAATCGAGATAGTTGGTGGACATCGTCAAACAAATCATTTTTAGAAGCAGAAACATCCCATCCGGCAATCGCTAATGCCAAACCTTCCGGTAAATTAAAACTCTTCAGGATATTGGCATATTCTGCTTCCGGCAGATTGTTATAGGGAATATTCTTTCCTGTCTGTCGCGAAACTTCGGCAGCCAGATCAGCAAGTGTATAGAATTCGTCTCCGGCTAACTCATATACTTTACCCACATTGCCTTCAGTCGTTAGCACTACAGCAGCAGCTTCCGCATAATCGGCACGTGCTGCCGAAGCAATTTTCCCATCACCAGCACTGCCTATTAAGGCACCTGCAGCAATAGCTCCTGATATTGAACCTGTGTAATTTTCGGTATACCAGCCATTACGTAATATAGTATATGGAACACCCGATGCTTTTAAAGCCGCTTCAGTAAGCAGATGTTCTGCTGCAAGGCTCAGCGTTGATGTATCAGCACGTAACACACTGGTATATACAATCCATTTCACACCAGCCTGCTTAGCTGCATCAATTACATTGGCATGCTGCTGAGCGCGTTGCCCAAGTTCATTACCTGAAATAAGCAATAAACTGTCAATACCTTGTAATGACTCTGCCAGACTTTCCGGTTTACTATAATCAAACACACGGGCTTTCACACCTAAATCCAATGCTTTTTCCGGGGTACGAACCAAAGCTACAATACTTTCTGCTGATACTCTCTCTTTCAGTTTTTCTACTACTATACGACCTAATTGACCAGTCGCTCCTGTTACTCCAATTTTCATTTTTAAGTTCCTCTCTTTTTTAATACGTTATATATTGAATTCATTCATAATTACCAATCCATGATTAAAGAAAACAAATCTTATAAGGTTCTGAAACACCATAGATAGTTAAATAAACACAAAACAAATAGACTATCTATCCAACTCATTGATATTGCATCTACTTTTGTTACGCAAAGTAACTAATAATAGTTTGTATTTGTAACTGGTTACTTTTTAGTAACTTAGAAAATAGTAGTAACCCAATAGTAACCATTGTGGCAAAATCGAATAAAAAAATTAATTGTCCCGTCACAGCAACTGTTGAATTGATAGGTGGAAAGTGGAAAACTATCATTCTGTATTCCCTCTTATCGGGAACAAAACGCTTTGGCGAAATAGCTGTTCGCATACCTGAAATATCCAGAAAGGTACTTACCGAACAGTTGAAAGAACTGGAAAACGACGGATTGATTCTGCGGGAACAGTACAAGGAAATTCCCCCGCGTGTGGACTACTCACTTACCAACCTTGGAAAGAGCCTCTCTCCGGTATTTCGGGAACTGGAAATTTGGGGAACTGAAAATGTTCTAAAAAAAGCAACAATTTAGAGCTATCTTTCTATGTTTATTCAGGCTAAGAAATTATAATCCAGTTATTTCATATTGGCAATAAACAGCACCCACAACATCCACTTTCCTGAATTTTAGTTTCTCACAGATCCTTATTGAGCCAATATTTTCAGGATACATACGTGCTATAATCTTATCAACACCTAATACATTAAATCCGTATTCAAGTAATCCACTACAAATTTCAGTGCCATAACCTCTATTCCAATAATTATTATCAAGGATATAACCTAACTCAAGAATCTTCATATTTCCAAAAGAATTGAATAGTCCTGCCTCACCAATAATTTCTCCATCAGCAACAACAGCAAAAATGCCATATCCTTGCGGATAGCCATCAGTATTTACTTTCTCATATTTGCCTTTCAATTCTTCAATAGTCCAATCATATTTACCATTAGAGATATACTTCATATTTTCCTCTTTTGAATAAACAGACAACAAAACATTTATATCCGATGGTATCATTTCCCGAATTAAAAGGTTTTTAGTTATAACTGGCTTCATAGTTTTGCCTTTATAATAAAATCTAACTAATCATCATATTTTACAAATATATAGATTTACTTAGCTATTATCGAAATTTAATCTCAAAAAAAATATTTTTTTAAATCATCCCTCACTCCATCACCTTTTCCATTCATCTCATTGTAAATCAATATTATAAATTAGTGAGGGTAGCATTTTGAACCATCACCAAACCATCACTAAATGGTATTACCCTCACCCTTTCGATGCCCATCAGCCATTTTTGAATGATAAATTTTGCCGGAGTTGCACGCCCTGCTTCTGAACATATAAATAAAGTATTAAGTTAATGAACGATAAATTTTCATCCAATTATATTGTACGCAATTTAATTTTGCATATATTCGCATTATAAAAATAAAAAGAACGATTATAAAGTTAGTAATAACAAACTTAAAATTAAAAGAATATGAGCACAGTTTATAATTTCACAGTAAAAGACAGAAAAGGAAACGACGTATCTTTGAACGAATATGCAGGTAAAGTTTTGTTAGTAGTAAACACAGCAACAGCTTGCGGTTTTACCCCTCAATACAAAGAACTGGAAAAAATCTATGAAGAGTATAAAGATCAGGGATTTGTTGTTCTTGATTTCCCATGCAATCAGTTTGCCAATCAGGCAGCAGGTACAGATGAAGAAATTCACGAGTTCTGCACTTTGAACTACGACGTGCAATTTCCACAATTTAAGAAGTTAGAAGTAAACGGAGATAATGCCAGTGACTTGTTTAAGTTCTTAAAGAGCGAAAAAAGCTTTGCCGGATTTGATATGAATCACCCGATAGCAAAAATCCTTGATGATATGCTTTCAAAGGAAAATCCAAATTACAAGGAGAATGCAGAAATTAAATGGAACTTCACAAAATTCCTTATCAACCGCAATGGTGAAGTGGTGAAACGTTTCGAACCAACTGAAGATTTGACTAAAGTTGAAGCAGAAATTAAAAACCTGCTGTAATCTAAAAAAAGATTGAAATAGTTCGCTGTCTTTGCAGGCAGCAAACTATTTCGTATAGCAAATTAATCGCACACAATTATATTTTCTGTAATTTTGCGGCAAATATAACGAGATTATGAAAGAGAATTACCCCGAGTTAAAGATAGAGAACCAAATTTGTTTTCGTGTATATCGCCTGAACCGTGCTATTACGAATCATTACCGCCCGTTTCTTAACGAGCTGGATTTAACTTATCCACAATATTTGGTTATGATGGCCCTGTGGGAAAAAGATGGAATACCGGTAAATTCGCTCAGCGAAATACTTAAGCTGGATACAGGAACACTGTCTCCACTGCTGAAGCGCCTGGAAGCAACCGGTTATATTCATCGTAAGAGGAGCAAAGAAGACGAACGTACTGTTATCATTAAACTAACGAAAGTGGGGGCAGAACTACAGAAAAAGGCTATAGAGGTTCCTCATGAAATGGCTAATTGTCTGGATCTGTCAGAAGAAGAATATCTAAGCCTGCGCGAAACGCTCGATAGTCTGATCCTGAAAGCAGAACAAAGATAACGTGACTTTGATAAAAAAATGATGAGTCATTTGAGCAATTTTAAGGAAAACTTAGTAAGCCCGCAGCCATGAACCCATAAGCCCTCGGCCGTAAACCGATAAGCCCTCGGATGCAGTCCCATAAGCCCGCAGCCGCGGGCTTACTTATTTTTATTAAAAAAACAGCTTACCAGTTGGCAATACATTGTTTATATCCACCTTTTTTTCAGCAAATTAACAGTGAATATGTAATTTATTTCCAATTTAAAAACGCATTTTTTGAACAGCTTATATCAATTGCTTATTTGTAGTGGAAATCAAGCTGTAACAGATTGGTGGGAGATCTAGTGGGAGATAAATGAGTAAAAATTGGATCTCCCACTAAATTATATATTTAGTATTCAACAACTTAACACCTATTTAGTAGCAGGTGGGAGATGATTTTCGTTTTTTTTTATTTTTTCTAGAGAGTAATTGGCTTCACCAGTTACACAATATAAATAATTTTCAATCTTCCTGTTCGTAATAATAGGAATAGTCAATACCTTTCATAAAAGTTTCTCTGTCGGCAATCTTATTGGTAAGAGCCGATTTTAGCAGTTTTTTTATGTTTGTTGCATCCATTACGCTGCGTTTCATGGCATCTAAATACTCTTTCTTGTTGATAAGACTCCAATCAACGCATATCTTTAAACTTCGTTTAAGCATTAAGTCGAGCCATATTCTTGTAGTACGACCATTTCCCTCACGAAAAGGATGCGCTATATTCATTTCCACATATTTGTCAATAATGTTTTCCACACTATCTTCGGGCATAGACTCAATATTAGCCAGTGTTTGTGATAAATATTGAACAATTGCAAACTGGAATCCGCCTTTTGCTATATTCACAGTGCGTATTTGTCCGGCAAAGTCATATAGTCCTCCGAACAGATAAGCATGAATTTATTGAAGACCTTTAACAGTACCTACTTCAATATTATCTATCATGCTGCTTTCAAATAGCGCGTATGCTTTCGATTTACTCCGTCCATCGATTGTTTCATCACTATTGGTGAACATTGTATGAAGCGCGTAGCCTTAACATTTGGGAAACAACTGGCTAATGCTATAACTCCATCCATATCTAACACATCGGTAAGCCTTCGTTTTCCATCCGGAGCCAACAATTTCAACTGGTTAGTGTCACTAACCACTTCATTTTGTTCTTTCCTTAACTTGGTCTTCAGAAATTTCCAATAGTTACGATTCTTTGAATAATCATCTTGAGCATTCAGCACACCAACTATATCGAGTACTGAAAACCACCATTTTGAATTTTCTTCGTCCCAAATGGCTCTCACTTCGCGATCATCGAAAAATCGAATTGATATCTTTTCTGCCATCGTTTTAAATTATATAGTTGGATGGATATTTTGTGCCACAGAATGCATTATTTTCCCGGCACAAGCATAACCTTCATTATACAAATCAGTGAGTTTCATCACATCTTTTTCAATTCTATCTACAACTATTGGTTTTTCCGGACGGATAACGGTAATCTGCCCTTCATCTTCCATTCGCTCTACTAGTTCAAGTTGTTCATTATACACAGCACAACGGCGACTTAAGGCTTCACGGATATTAGGGTACTTGCGATAAATAATAGAAGGTATTTTGTGATCTTTTGCTTCTTTTCTATAACCTCTGTTGCGGGTTAATACCACTACATTGTTTTGACATCCGTCTTCCACGGCACGAAGCAATGGTATGGAATCCACAATTCCACCATCCAGCATCGGAACTCCATCAACGTAAACTATGGGACAGACGAACGGCAGACTGCTTGAGGCTTTGCAAATATCGAGTACTCGCTGTTTGTCTTTCTTTTCTTCAAAGTAATTGGCTTCTCCGGTTACACAATTGGTTGTAACCATTACAAAATGATCGGGCGAAGAAAAATAGGCATCGTAATCATAAGGAAGGATTCTTTCAGGAAACTCACCAAAAAGAAGATCGTAGTCCATGATATTCTTCTTCTTGAGAAGATGTTTCAAGCCTATATAATGGTATTTATCGAGCAAATCAATGTTACTGTATTTAGCACGTCCACGCTGACGGGAAATATATGATAGACCATTGCAGGCACCCGCAGAAACTCCTATGGTATAAGGAAAACGGATATTGTGATCCATAAAATAATCCAATACTCCACAGGTGAAAACTCCGCGCATACCGCCACCTTCAAGAACTAATCCGGTATTATTATCTATTGTCATTTCTAATATACACTTTTATACAAAAAAAAGACAGAAAGAGAATCAATCTAATTATTTAGTATCGCTTTTCGGACTCATAACCAATAACGATGGCAAAGCCTCATATTCTTCCTTATCCTCAGCTATTTTCTCGCAAACAGTATGGCTCAGAATCAATAATCCATCCACACTTCTATAGCTAATCTCAGACAAATCATGAATAGGATGCAAATTAACTTGTTCAGGATACCTTTCTAAAAGATCATTCACTTTTTTTGTAAACTTATCATCGCCAACAAACAGATATAAATGAATATCCTTTATTCCATTCATCAGCAACGATTCCAGATAAAACAACATGAAAGAATCAATTGCTCCGCCAAGAACTAATGCAATATTGCCATGTTGGTAACCTCGATTAACAAAAACTGCAACATCACAATTCACTTGCCCAATTATATCGTCTACTTTATTTCTGAATAAGCCAAGAAGAGGAAGTACTTGAGTTCCACCTTCCAGCATGTAATTACTACCTGCACCCAATAATAATAAGTCAGGCTTTTCTGCCTGAACCAGATGCGCCATATCCTGAATCAGTTTATCAGTTACCTTATAGCGGCAATCCACATTAAGATTTATTCTTTCTGCTTCAGTATTCAGCAAGTTAAAGCTTTCTTCTTCATACTGTTTTGCATGTAAAGGATTCACATCTGTACCAAGCGTGTAATGCGCTGCTATAACTTCTTTCTGTTGCAATCTTGGTCCAAATAATAATTCATAGATTGTAAGCAAATCACGTCCGGATTCAATACGGCCAAAACAGAGAACAAGTTTCTTTGTGAGACTTATTACTGGCTCCTTTATGGCAAATACCTTCTCAACAAGTGACAGAACAGGAGTAGTCATAAAAGTAGTAACCAATGCCATTATTACTAATATCACAAAGATTGACGGCGGAAGAACTCCCATTTCGTAACCAATATTAAGGGCAACCAACTCCATTAGTCCACGGGTGTTCATCAGAGTTCCAACAATCAAGCTATTTTTCCAGGATTCTCCCACCAGACGGGAAGCCAAAGCACATCCACCGAATTTACCGATTATGGCAACAGCAATAAGCATACCACAAACTTGCAACAATTCGGGGCTGTTAATCAATCCCACTTGCGTACGCAATCCGGTAAAAGCAAAAAATAAAGGTAGGAAGAATACTAAAGAAACATCTTCTACTTTCTCCATCATCACCTTACGGAATCCAAAGTTGGCAGGCATTACCACTCCCGCAATGAAAGCTCCAAATAGAGCATGAATACCAATTATCTCAGTTAATGTAGCCGAAATAACCAATATAATAAAGATGAAACCTACAAATGTTTTATTTATAACCTCTTTATTTGCATATAAATCGCCAATTTTCTTAAGGAACGGACGCACCACAAGAAACATTACAACTATATAAATAACGGTAAGTCCAACTGCAAAAAGTGCACTGCCAAAAGTTCCAGCTTTTGCGATAGCAATAACAACAGCCAGCAAACACCATGCAGTTACATCATCATTTGCCGCCGAAGCAATGGAAAGAACCCCAATTGGAGTCTTGGTCATATTTCGTTCCTGAATAATACGTGCCAGAACCGGGAAAGCGGTTATACTCATAGAAATACCTATGAAAAGGGCAAAAGGCAGAAAGGATGTTTGTTGCGCAGCATATTTTTCATAAATCCAATATGAAGAGAGTATTCCAAGAAAGAAAGGCACTAATATACCTGCATGACTGATAACCAGGGTTTCATTAATCTTATTTTTTAATGTCCTGAAATCGACCTCCATGCCGATAACAAACATGAACAGGATTAATCCAATCTGACTAACGGTTTGAAGATTGGACAACGACTGGGGGCGAAATAAAAAGCCAAAGAAATCCGGGAACAGATATCCCAGTAACGAAGGACCTAACACAATACCAGCCACTATCTCTCCTATCACTCCAGGCTGACCTATATATTTAAAGAGATAAGAAAAGAGGCGAACGGTAAATAGCACAACGATAATCTGAAGCAACAGAATAGTAAACGGATTATTAATATTCTCCGTCATTACACGCTGAAACATCTGAAAAGCGCTATTTCCATTTGCCTGAGGCATTTTAGCTAATGAAAGATGATCAAAACGTTCTCCCTCATTCAATGCCACATAAATCATACCGGAGAAAAGCACCAGCATGATGGAATAAATTATATAATTTCTTTTTATCTTACTCACACGTCTTTAATTTATCTGAAAATATTAACAAATATAATATTTTTTAATTCTCCATTGATTATCTTTGCCTAAAATATAAATAAATATAAGTAGATTTTATGAAAAAGATTATTAGTATTGTTCTTTTTTCCGCCCTCTGCTTTAGTATTTCGGCGAAAGAAAAAGCGAAGAAAGAGGAAGGATTTGTCTTCACTACAGTAAAAGAAAACCCTATAACATCTATCAAGAACCAGAACCGTTCAAGTACATGTTGGAGCTTCTCGGGTGCAGCATTCCTAGAATCGGAATTGCTTCGCAAAGGCAAAGGTACTTATGACCTTTCTGAAATGTATATTGTACACCACACAATGGAAGACCGTGCTGAAAAATATGTTCGTCTTCACAGTGAAGGTTCATTCGGACCTGGAGGAAGCTTTTATGATATAATGTACTGTCTGAAAAATTATGGACTGGAACCTCAGGAAGCCATGACCGGATTGCATTATGGTGATTCTCTTCCTGTTCATAACGAACTGGATGCTGTAATGAAAGGATATCTTGATGCTATAGCTAAGAGTAATTTAAAGAAACTTACTCCGGTATGGAAAAGAGGTTTTGATGCTGTAGTTAGCAACTACCTTGGTGCACGCCCTGAATATTTTAATTATAACGGAAAGAAATACGATGCAAAAGCATTTGCCAGAGAACTGGAACTGAATGCTGACGACTATGTTTCAATAACTTCTTTCACTCACCACAAATTCTATACTCAGTTTGCTCTTGAGATTCAGGACAACTGGCGTAATGGTGAATCATATAACTTGCCTTTAGACGAATTTATGGCAGTAATCGATAATGCTGTAAACAACGGATACACTGTAGCATGGGGAAGCGATGTTAGCGAAACAGGATTTACCCGCAACGGTATTGCTGTGGTTCCTGAAGAAATTAAGACTGCTGATTTAAGTGGATCGGACATGGCTCGCTGGACAGGCTTAACTAAGGAAGAAAAGAACAAAGAATTGGTTGCAAAACCAAGACCTGAAAAAGAAATTACTCAGCAAATGCGCCAGGAAGGCTTTGATAACTGGGAAACAACAGACGATCACGGTATGCTTATCTACGGTATCTCTAAAGATCAGAACGGTAAAGAATACTATATGGTAAAGAATTCATGGGGAACTGACAACAAGTACAAAGGTACCTGGTATGCTTCTAAAGCATTTGTTAAGTATAAAACCATAAATATCCTTGTTCACAAAAATGCTCTTCCTAAAGAGATTGCTGACAAGCTTGGTATTAAGTTGTAATATTCGCGATTGAAGATATTTTCTTCTACTAAGAAATAAAAAAGGTTCGGGTAGTTTTTAGTACTGCCCGAACCTTTTTGTTTCAGAATCTACCTAGCAGCAATCTGATAAATCTTACGGGAATCTTCCCTTGTGAGTTTCTTAAAGAAACCTACAGTTTCTCCTTTATTGTCGTGAAGTCTTTTCACCAGCAAATCAATATCTTCTTCTTTAGCTCCTAGTTCTTTGAATGAAACAGGTAAGCCTATTGAAGAAAAGAAATTCTTTAAAGCCTCAACACCTTTCAAGGCAACAGCTTTTTTATCATCCGAATCCGAAACGTCCCATACACGAACAGCATATTGTGCAAGCATATCAGGATTAAAGTCGGCAAGGTATGTCATCCATGCCGGAAACATAACAGCTAGTCCGGCACCATGAGTTACATTATAAAGTGCACTAAGTTCATGTTCCAACAAGTGAGTAGCCCAATCTTCTTCACGCCCCACCCCACAAGTTCCGTTATGAGCAATTGTTCCTGCCCACATTATGTTTGCTCGTGCATCAAAATTTTCCGGCTCGTTCATAACAACCGAAGCTTCTTTTATTATTGTTTGCAAAACAGCTTCCGATAGTCTGCTGCTAATTTCTACACCTTCGGTGTTTGTGAAATAACGTTCCATTACGTGTGCCATCATATCGGCAATACCGCAAGTCGTCTGATACGGAGGAAGAGTATATGTCAGCACCGGATTCATTACAGAGAAAACCGGACGTAATAATGGCGAACCAGTTCCCAACTTAATGGAACCTTCTTCTTTTGTGATAACTGAATTACCCGAACCTTCACTTCCAGCTGCAGGAATTGTAAGCACAGTAGCAACCTTCAATGCAGAGGTGATTGTAACTCCTTTATTATAAAAATCCCAGAAATCACCATCATAAGGAACTCCGGCAGCTATTGCCTTTGCAGTATCAATAACACTTCCACCACCTACAGCTAAAATAAAATCAACTTTCTCCTTGCGGCAAAGTTCAATTCCCTCGTATACTTTCGTATCAAGCGGATTGGGTTGAACACCGCCTAAGCATACATATAAAAGACCTTCGCTCTTTAAGGATTCTTCAACCCGATCCATCAGGCCGCTTTTAATGACCGACCCACCGCCATAAAGAAGCAATACCTTTTCTGCATTGTATTTCTTTAATAACTTACCGGTCATAGACTCGGTTTCTTTTCCAAACACAAATTCTGTTGGACTGTAAAATACAAAATTATCCATTGCTAATATCTTTTCTTTCTAATAACAAACGTCTTTTATCATTCCACATTGCTTAACAAATATTCAGCAGAGCACTAATTTTTTCTTTCAGCAACAAAGCATTAATAGGCTTTGCCACGAAATCGCTAAAGCCACCTTCACTAATCTTGCTTCTGTCTTCTTCCGAAGCATAAGCTGTTACTGCTATAACAGGAATCTCATTTGAATGCATTCTTATCTTTTGAACTAATTCATATCCGTCCATAACAGGCATTTTGATATCTGTTAGAATCAGATCGGGCTGATGATTATTGTATAACTTTACAGCCTCTTCACCATTCCAGGCATGAATAAGTTGATATTCTTTGCCAAGAATAGCTTCCATTAATTTATAGTTACTATTGTCGTCTTCGGCAACTAACAAAGTTACTTTTTCTGCATTACTTTTCAACACCGATTTCTTATCAGGATCATCAAAATATTCTTCTTCATCTGTATCAACAGGCTTGTAAGGAATAGTAAACCAAAAAGTAGAACCGATACCCTCTTCCGAGTCAACGCCAATTTCACCACCTAGCTTGTATACTATGGAAGCACAAATAGACAATCCCAATCCTGTGCCTTGAGCAAATGTATTCAACTTAACAAAACGATCAAAAACAGAACCCTGTTTACTCTTAGGAATACCGCATCCTGTATCTGTTACATAAAAGCGCAGTTTATCTTCCGATAAAGTATATCCAAATGTAATGCTGCCCTGCTCTGTGAATTTGATGGAATTAGATATAAAGTTTGAAATGACTTGCGACAATCGATTTCTCTCTGTATGGATAACACATTTGGGTAACTTATCCTTGAATTCTATTTTCACAGCATTCTGATCTACCTTCATGACCGAAGATTGTTCTATTTCATCAAATAAGGTATTTATATCGACATTAGAATATACAAATTCCAATGTTCCGGCTTCTATTTTAGAAAGATCGAGAATGTCATTAATTAACTGCAGCAATAAATTGTTATTGCTTTCAATAATACCAGCAAACTGATTTTCCATTTCGCCGCTATTTATATCTGCCAGAATTCTAGAAAAGCCTACTATAGCATTCAGTGGAGTACGTATCTCGTGACTCATGTTTGCCAGAAAAGCAGATTTAAGACGATTTGATTCCTCTGCTTTCTCTTTTGCCTCAAACAAAGCCTGCTCTGTTTGCTTTCTCTTGGTAATATTGATACCCGATCCAGTAACAAAAAGAATTGAGCCATCTTTATCACGCTCTGTAACCATACCTTGCAATTCATACCATTCGTAACCATTACCATAAAAATTAACCCTGAGATCAAGGTCTACTCTATCTGATTTACCTTCAAGAAAGTTACTGAAAGTTATAAATGCTCGTTCAACATCATCAGGGTGAGTAAGTGAAAGTACATCATCTAAGGGCTTTGTCAGACGCTTCATTTCCGGCAAATAATCCTCATTCTTCTGATAATCATAGTCAAAAGTTATTGTTCTGACTTTTACATCCCATACCCAGGAAATAATTTCTCCCGCATCCATAACCATTGCCAACTGATTATTTGCAGTCTGAAACTTCCGCTGAATAGCTTTCAGTTCTGTAACATCCCAGCCACTAAACAGCATATAAGCGGGATCTTTATCTGTTTTTATAAGAGCCTTAGATATATTAACCGAATGTAACTTATTATCAGAAAAAAGAAATTCTTGTTCATAATTGATAGAATGTCCTTCCTTCATTAGTCTCTTATCAATTTCCTGATGTTTTCTATATATTTCGGGAGAGAACAATTCCTTATTAGTTTTTCCAATTGCATCTTTGGATTTGATCAGTGTCATATCCTCCATCCTCTTATTCCAATAGATAAACTTATTGTCAGTAAAATCTCTCACACATATTGCTACCGGAATATTATCAAGAATGTTTGTGAAAAACAATTTCATTTTTTCATTTGTATTCTTTTCTTTTTTCAAAAACCATATCTTCGATAAAAGAATAGAAAAACAAATCAGCAGAATACTTACAAGAGATATTATAAGAATTAAATTTTCTTCGAAGAAGCTGGCAGGTTTATGCAAATATACAGCATCAGAAGGGAAGTATTTTTTGTCGAGTCCTGTTTGAATTAAATTTCGATAATTCAGATGAGTGCGTGGAAATGGAGCTAGCTGAAAAGGAATTTCGTTTGCTTTCTTACCATTAAGAACCATATTTAAAATCTCACCGGATTTGTTTCCATAGTCTTCGCTAGTTGAATAATAACCTCCTGCAAAATCTCCTAAATCATCTCCAAAGTCAGTTAAACCAAACATTGGTAAATCGGTAAAGCTGCTAATCATCTTCTCCGTCCTGTTATTTGAAGAAATACCAGTATTACCGTCTTCGTACCACCCATGATAAAGCAGACCGGTATTTTTATCCATTTCAGATAAAGAATTTAGCAACTTATTTGTAGAAAGATCTTTCTGGCACAACGAAATTTCCTTTAAATCGGGGAAATACTTCTTTCGTATATATTTAAATAGAAATCTGTTATAAGTACTTGTATACCTTTTATCGGAGATAAATGCTATCTTCGTCATTTTAGGCATTAGCTTCTTCATCAATTGTATGGTCTGCTTTATGTGGACAGGATGAAAAACACCTGTTACATTAAAACCTTTTGCAGCTTCCTTGTAGGGTATAAGCATTTTAGAATCAATTTCTTTTCCGGAAATAAGATTCTCGAGAGAAGTAGTATATCTTTTTGCCGAAGTAAGCACAATTGGTATTTTTTTCCAGGATTCAGGTAGTGTATTACGATAAACAATCCACCCTGCTTCTCCAATTACAACAACAGCTTTAGGCTTTATTTTATAATCTCTATATAAGCTATCTGCCCTAAAAGACACTTCCTTCATGGAAGAGAATCTGCAATTATCAAGATATTCAATGCCGACAGATATATTTTTCTTATTATCAATTGATTTAATTATTTTATCCTGAATTTTCTCTGCCCACAAGTTTCCTTCATTATACGAATTGATAATTAGAACATAATCTTTAATGGGTGCAGGTAGAGCTTCAATTCTTGTTAAGAAAAAGAGGAAAAAAAGAAGAAAAGAGTAAAAAAATCTATATTGTGTCATCGTATCGGTTTTATGTATTAATTATATACAAAAGCCATTTCATCTGTATTTTTGCGAGCAAATTGGTCTTTTATAGAATGCAAACATAAAAAAAACGATGAAACCATTCCTATTTCATTAGCACTATTTTTTCGTATAATATCAAAATAACACCATTAAAATATAATATCGTATTATTATATTGATGTTTCATATTCTGCTTCCGATTTCATCTTTAAGATAGGGCAGATTTTATGCTAATTAAAAATAATTTATAGTTCATTTCATTTATTCACAAATGCAGACCTTTTTCATTTGCTCATAAGAGCTATTTTTGTGCATTTTTAAAGAATAAAGTTTTGTAGAATCAACTGTTTGAGTAATTTTGCAGGCTGATTATACAGCAAGTTATCATCCTGTTTGTTAGCTTACTTATATGTGTATAAAATACTAATACTAAAATTAATAACATGAGTTTAAAGATTATTGTATTGGCAAAACAAGTTCCCGACACACGTAACGTTGGGAAAGATGCCATGAAAGCCGACGGAACTATTAATCGTGCGGCACTTCCGGCCATCTTCAATCCTGAGGACTTAAATGCCCTTGAGCAAGCTCTCCGATTGAAAGATGCACACCCCGGTTCTACCGTAACTATTCTGACCATGGGTCCTGGACGCGCGGCAGAGATTATTCGTGAAGGCCTTTATCGTGGTGCCGATAATGGCTATTTGCTAACCGACAGAGCATTTGCCGGAGCAGACACGTTGGCCACTTCTTATGCACTTGCTACTGCAATACGTAAGATAAAAGATTATGATGTAATTATAGGCGGTCGTCAGGCTATTGATGGTGATACCGCACAGGTTGGTCCTCAGGTTGCCGAAAAACTGGGATTAACTCAAATTACCTATGCCGAAGAAATTGAAAAAGTAGAAAACGGCCGAATTACTGTAAAACGTCACATTGATGGCGGTATTGAAACAGTAGAAGGTCCGCTTCCTATTGTTCTTACAGTTAACGGTTCTGCTGCTCCTTGTCGCCCTCGCAATGCTAAGTATGTGCAAAAATACAAACATGCTAAGACTGTGACTGAAAAACAACAGGGAAATCTTGATTATACCGATCTGTATGACACAAGAGATTATCTTAACCTCGCAGAATGGAGTGTTACTGACGTAAATGGAGACACTGCACAATGTGGTCTTTCTGGTTCTCCTACAAAAGTTAAAGCAATTCAAAACATTGTTTTCCAGGCCAAAGAGAGTAAAACTATTTCTGCTTCAGACAGAGAAGTAGAAGATCTTATTGTTGAACTATTGGCAAATCACACGATTGGTTAATCACTAAAGAAAGAACTAAAAATGAACAATTTATTTGTATATTGCGAAATAGAAGACGGCATTATTGCCGACGTAAGCCTTGAGTTGCTTACCAAAGGCCGTTCTTTAGCTAACCAGTTAAAATGCCAATTGGAGGCAATTGTTGCCGGTTACAAATTAGACGATATTGAAAAGCAAGTATTACCTTATGGAGTAGACAAATTGCACGTATTCGATGCAGAAGGACTTTATCCATACACTTCATTACCACACACCTCTGTCCTGGTAAACCTATTTAAAGAAGAAAAGCCTCAGATCTGCCTGATGGGAGCAACTGTTATTGGTCGCGACCTTGGTCCTCGTGTTTCTTCGGCTTTAACCAGCGGACTAACAGCCGACTGTACTGCTCTTGAGATTGGTGATCACGAAGAAAAGAAAGAAAATAAGGTTTATAAAGATCTTCTTTATCAAATCCGTCCAGCTTTTGGTGGTAACATCGTTGCTACAATCGTTAACCCTGAACACCGCCCACAGATGGCAACCGTTCGCGAAGGTGTAATGAAGAAACAGATCCTTTCTGCTGATTATAAAGGAAAGGTAATCCGTCACGAAGTTGGTAAATATGTAGCAGATGCCGACTATGTAGTGAAGGTTATTGAACGCCACATAGAAAAATCAAAAACTAATATTAAAGGAGCTCCTATCGTTGTAGCCGGAGGTTACGGTGTTGGCTCTAAAGATAACTTTAAGTTACTTTTCGATCTTGCCAAAGTACTGAACGGAGAAGTTGGTGCTTCTCGTGCAGCTGTTGATGCAGGATTTGCAGATCATGACCGCCAGATTGGTCAGACCGGTGTAACCGTTCGCCCTAAACTGTATATCGCTTGCGGTATCTCAGGTCAGATTCAGCATATCGCAGGTATGCAGGAAAGCTCTATGATTATCTCTATTAATAATGATCCGGACGCACCAATCAACACAATAGCAGACTATGTTATCAACGGAACAGTAGAAGAAGTTGTGCCGAAGATGATTAAGTACTATAAACAAAATTCGAAGTAGTAAAATGGCAAACTTATATTTAGATACACCAGAACTAAAGCATTATCTCAATCATCCATTGATGAAGAGAATTGTTGAACTCAAAGAGCGCAACTATGCTGACAAAGATAAATTTGATTATGCTCCTGTAGATTTCGAGGATGCAATGGACAGCTACGATAAAGTACTGGAAATTGTAGGCGAAATTTGTTCGGAAGTAATTGCACCAAACGCAGAAGATGTAGACCACGAAGGTCCTCAGGTTATCAATAACCGTGTGAAATATGCAAATGGTACTGCCATAAACCTTCAGGCTTTAACAGATGCCGGCTTAATGGGTGTTGCTATGCCTCGCCGTTTCGGTGGACTTAACTTCTCTACTGTACCTTACATGATGGCAGCCGACATGGTTTCTACTTGCGATGCAGGTTTCGAAAACCTTTGGGGATTGCAGGATTGTGCTGAGACTCTTTATGAATTTGGTAACGAAGACCAGAAGATGCGTTATATCCCTCGCGTTTGTGCAGGTGAAACAATGTCTATGGACCTTACTGAACCAGATGCTGGTTCCGACCTTCAGGCTGTAATGCTGAGAGCGTCTTTCTGCGAAAAAGATAATTGCTGGTACTTGAACGGTGTAAAACGTTTCATTACTAATGGTGATGCTGATATTCACCTTGTACTTGCTCGTTCTGAAGAAGGAACACACGATGGTCGTGGTCTTTCCATGTTCATCTACGACAAGAAAAACGGTGGCGTAAATGTTCGTCGTATTGAAAACAAGATGGGTATCAAAGGATCTCCTACTTGCGAATTAGTATTCAAAAACGCTAAAGCTGAACTTTGTGGTGATCGCAAGCTTGGTTTGATTAAATACGTAATGGCTTTGATGAACGGTGCTCGTCTAGGTATCGCTGCTCAGTCAGTAGGTATTTCTCAGGCTGCATACAATGAAGCTTTGGCTTATGCTAAGGATCGTAAACAGTTTGGTAAGGCAATTATTGAATTCCCTGCTGTATATGAGATTATTTCATTAATGAAAGCCAAACTGGATGCATCTCGTACACTTTTATATGAAACTTCTCGTTTTGTAGACATTTACAAATGCCTGGATGATATTTCAAAAGAACGCAAACTTACTCCGGAAGAAAGAACTGAACAAAAGACTTTCTCTAAATTTGCCGACTGCTTTACTCCATTGGTTAAAGGTATAGGTAGTGAGTTCTCTAATCAGAATGCTTACGACTGTATCCAGATTCACGGTGGTTCTGGTTTCATGAAAGATTATGCTTGCGAACGTATCTATCGCGATGCACGTATCACAAGTATTTACGAAGGAACTACTCAGCTTCAGGTTGTAGCTGCTATCCGTTACGTAACGAATGGTACTTACCTTACTCGTCTGAAAGAATACGAAACAATGCCTCTTGCTCCTGGATTCGAAGGTTTACGTAACCGCCTTAAGGCTATGACTGAGAAATATGCTGCTGCAGTTGAAAAGATTGTAACTACAAAAGATCAGGAATTGCTAGACTTCATGGCTCGCAGATTGGTTGAAATGGCTGCTTATAATGTTATGGCTTACCTTTTAGTACAGGATGCTTCTAAATGTGATTCATTTACTGAATCGGCACATGTATTTGTAAGATACGCCGAAGGTGAAATTGACAAACATGCTCAGTTTATCAACAAATTTGATGTTGAAGAGTTAGCTTATTACAGAAAGTAATCTGATAATTCATAAATAATATTGGAAGAAGGCGTCTCAAAAGGATGCCTTCTTTCTTTTGTAACAAGCCTCTGGTTATACTTTTAAAAAAGTTCTAGATAAGTTTATATTCTCTTGTACAAAAGATTGCATTCTTCTGTACAAAAGAATTAATTGTTCTGTACAGAAGAATACAATCTTTTGTACAACAATTCAAAATCATTATTCCAAGGAATCAAAATACCCTGAGGGAAAGTAAAATAAGCAACTCTATAGCCATAGAGGATTAAAGATACATTTATTATTAAACCGCAGTAATAACCTTACTAATGGAAGGTAAAGTAAAGAAGAACTTGCTTCCTTCATCTTTAATGCTTTCAACTCTTATACTTCCACCGTTTCTCTTAACAAAGTCCTGGCAAAGAACAAGTCCCAGCCCCGATCCTTTTTCATTGTTTGTACCATAGGTGGTATGGAACTGGTTATCCGTAAAAAGTTTATCGGCCGTTTCCTTAGACATACCTACCCCATTATCTGCAATCTCTACTTCTATAAATCCATCTTGCTCTGATAAACCAATCTTGATTAAACCATTTGTACGAGTGAATTTTATTGCATTCGACAGAAGGTTGCGAATCACCAGATTTGTCATATCGTAATCTGCATAAGCTGTATAATTTGTATTTGCACTAAACTGAATCTGAATTGATTTTTGTCCTGCAGTACCCGACAACAATGAGATATTATCGTTTACCAGCTTATTTATAATTATACTTCCCGGATTATATACAATCTCACTTCGTTGCGACCTCGACCAGTTAAGCAGATTCTCCAATAAATAGAATGTATTCTTTGACATATCTTTCAAGTCATTAAGAAGAGCATCTTCCATTTCGGGAGTAATTTCCATATTACTTGTAAGAAGCTCAATGACTTGCATAAAGCTGCCTACAGGACCTCGAAGATCATGTGCAATAATAGAGAATAGTTTATCTTTAGTTGCCAGAAGCCTTTTTAATTGTTCTTCATTTTCCTTCTGTTTACTGATATCAATAAGAGTACCAATAGCACGTGTTGCTGTACCTTCTTCGTCTCTCTCAATAATTCTGCCATGATTCAGAATCCATTTTTCTTTGCCCGATTTGCCCAGTACCCGGAAAGTAGCCTCAAAATAATCTATTTTACTATTCTTGTGAGCTATGAAAAGTTGAGAAACCCAGCCCCAATCATCAGGATGAACAAATTTTTGCCATTTATGACCTTTTCCTAACGATTCATCAAGATCCTGGTCTATTATCTCATACCCAATATTAGTAAAGTAAATCACATCGGTCTGGAGATCCCAGTCCCACATTCCCTCTCTTGCGCCATCCAGAGCAAGTCTTAATCGCATTTCACTATTCTGAAACTGATTCAGATATAATTTTCGTTCAAGTGCATTTGCTATATTGCCTGTAACCGTTTTAAGCAGACTAATTTCTTCTTCCAGCCAAACTCTGTTATGGAGACAATCATCTAAACCAACAAATCCCCACAGGCGATTCTGGATATAAAGAGGATAAAGCAATATTGATTTTATTCCAAAAAGATTGAACACCGAAGCAATATCCTGAGGAAGTTCTATAATATCAGTAGAAGAAAGATGTCCTTCAGTATTTATAATTTTAATCCACGAAGGTATATTCTCAAAAGAAACTCTTTGAAGCGCCTCTTTTTTTCCGGCTATTCCTTCATTACACCATTCAAACGTATTTGTAGTAAACAGTTCATCGGGCGTGTTTTCGTAGATTGAAACACGGCTTACATTAGTATGCTGCCCAATTAGCCGCAAAACTAAATTTATGATATCGTCAAAGTTATCGGACTTATTAAGTAACTGAGCGATATTGGCCAGCAACTTCTGCTGATTTCCAAGCTTCTTCAGTTTCTCTTCCATCTGCTTTCTTTGAGTAATGTTGGTAGCAGCAACAAGCATATACTCATTATTCTGTATTTTAATCTGTTCGAACGAAAACAGGCAGACTATTCGTTCACCCGACTTACTTCTTATAGTAAGTTCTCCTTTTACAGAATCTTTGCCGTTAGATTTGGCAAGTAGTTTCTTTATTTGCTCACTGTCATAAAACAGATTTAATTCCTGAACCGTTTTACCAGAAACCTCGTCCAAAGAGTAGCCAATATTCTCAAGGAAAGCTGTATTTGCATTAAAAATTATTCCCGAATTAACCGCCCCTATTGCCATCATTACCTGAGAGCTATTAAATATACTGAAAAAGACTTCCTTCGAGAAATGTTCAACAGATAGATTGGTGCTGACTACTGCAATAACATTTTCTTCATTCCACCATCCGAAATAGAACTTGGTATCGACAGGTATTATACCTTTATCCTTTTTTATGAATGGGTATGGGCATGAAGTTATATCACCTTTAATGACCAAAGACATAGTCATACCAGATTTTACTTTGTATTCATCAGGAAAAACAGCAGAAAAGTGCTTTCCTTTGAGTTCATTAAGAGAATATTTGAGTACATTATTAACTGCAAAATTTGCTGTAATAATGTTACCATCCATATTTAGTATGAATAAGAAATCAAACTCATTACTTAACAGTTCTTTTAGTTGGCTTTCGGGAATAAAATTCATCATATTTTTCTGATAGTTATAAGGTCACGTCATGTTTGACGTAAATATATAAAAAATGAACCTAAATGTCACTACTAACATCTAGATTCATTAAAAAACAATTCAAAATATTATTAGATATTTTGTAGTGCATTTATAAAGCCAGTTACATCTTCTTCAGTTGTATCAAAAGATGTTACCAGACGAATTTCATTGTTCGCTTCATTCCAGAAATAGAAGAAATAAGATTCAAGCAGCTTATCGATCATCTGGCGAGGCATAGTGAGGAACAAAGCATTTGTTTCCGGTTTTTGAGTAAACTTAATTTCGGAAAACTTATTTAGTCCTTCATACAACATTTTAGCCATATTATTGGCATGAGTGGCATTCTTCAACCAAAGGTCATCGGTAAGATATGCAGTAAACTGGCAAGACAAATAACGCATTTTGGATGCCAACTGAGCCGATTGCTTACGGTAAAATTTAGCATTCTTAATTAAAGCCGGATTGAATACTACAACACACTCGCCTATCATTAATCCATTCTTTGTTCCGCCGAAGCTAAGTACATCAATACCACAATCTACAGTCAGAGCTTTCAGAGAAATATCCAGGGTTGCTGCAGCATTGGCAATACGAGCTCCGTCCATGTGAACAAACATGCCGTTTTTATGTGCAAGTGTAGTAATAGCTTTCAGTTCTTCAACGGTATATATAGTACCAAGTTCTGTACATTGGGAAATATAAATAGCTCCCGGTTGTGAATGGTGCTGATCTCCAAATCCATGAAGATGTGGTTGAATAAGTTCAGGAGTAAGTTTTCCGTCAGGTGTTTCAATCGGACGGATCTGACAACCAGTTGCTTTTACCGGTGATCCGCATTCATCTACATAAATATGCGCAGTTTCAGCACAAAGAATAGAGTGAAACGGACGAGTCAACAGTTGCAAACCAACAATATTACTTCCTGTTCCGTTAAAAACGAATAAAGGTTCACAATCGGGTGTAAACGTATCTTGTATTTTAATAGTAGCCTCAGCGGTCCATTGGTCATCGCCATAGCCAAAAGCATGGTCAGAATTGGCTTTGGAAAGGGCTTCCATTACTAAAGGATGAACCCCTGAATTGTTGTCAGATGCAAAACTTCTCATATAATTTTCTATTTTAATGCAAATAAACTGTTTTTTATTGAAAAATTGCTAGCTTCAGTTGTTAAATCTAACTATTTCAATAACTTTGCCTGAAACATAAATGGTAGAATATTATGAAGACAGATATTCGCAATATCCGGAGAGAGTACTCAAGAGGCGGACTGACACGAAAGAATATGTCTGAAAACCCTTTTATACAGTTTCAACAGTGGTTGGAAGAGGCTATCAATGCTAAGGTAAACGAACCTACTGCTGTAATTGTAGGTACGGTTTCTGAAGATGGAAAACCTTCTACCCGTTGTGTTTTACTGAAAGAACTCCGGGATGGAGAATTTATATTCTACACCAATTATGAAAGTCGGAAGGGTAAACAACTTGCTAACAGCCCTTACATATCGCTTACGTTTCTTTGGCATGAACTGGAAAGACAGGTACATGTGGAAGGAATAGCAACAAAAGTTTCACCTGAGGTTTCGGATGAATATTTTAAAACCCGACCTTACAAAAGCAGAATTGGAGCACGAATATCTCCTCAAAGTCGGCCTATATCCGGAAGAATGGAGATTATGCAGGCTTTTCTTCGCGAAAGCATCCGTTTTGCCGGACACGAAGTAAAAAGGCCTGAAAACTGGGGCGGATATTCCGTTAAACCAAATCGTATTGAATTCTGGCAAGGACGGGAAAGCCGCTTGCACGACCGCTTCCTATACACTTTACAAAGTGACCAAAGCTGGAAAATGGAGAGACTGGCTCCTTAAATATTGAAAATCGATTTATCCTTTGACTAACAAAGGTTTTGCATTTACCGACAACAATATTTCAATTGCTGCAAAATAGATTATATAAAGCTTAAAGTATTATTTTTCCTGACATAGTTCTACGTTGTTCTTCTCCAAAACCAAACAGAGCAAAATCATACTTACAGGGATCTTCCGGACAAAGTTTGAAAAGATGATTCGTAATAATCAAGGCGGTTGAAAGTCGTTCAGTTTTAGGAAGGTCATCCCATATAAGTCTTGAAATGCGTGCCACGTGCACATCAAGTGGAATAATAAGTTGAGCTGGTGAAATGTTTTTCCACACCCCCATATCTACAATTCCATCATTCCTTACCAACCAACGAAGCATCAGATTACTACGTTTACACGGACTCTTGGTTTGCGGTGAAGATATGTGACGAGTATTCATCAAACGAGAAAGTTTATCAAGTCCTGATAATATGCCATCTGTCAGGAATAAGCTCTCCAACGTTTCGTTTTCAAGATAATACTGGTAAAGTCCCCGACAAATATTCCACATATCTCGCTCAAAAAAAGTGCGATGAATATTCTTTCCCGAATCTTTCAGAACTTCCCATTCCTGATTCATAATGTAATTGTACGGACTATCTCCCATCATTTTATGTATTCGTTCTGCATCACGGAGTATTAAATTACGCTTACCCCAGGTTATTACAGAAGTAAGTAATGCCGATATTTCAATATCCTTCAGGTTGGTGAATCTACGAGGAAACTGAATAGGATCTGTTTCTATAAATGCAGGAATATTATAAGTTACAGTCAGTTCATCCAATACACCTTTAAGAGGCACGTGTCTATTTTTAAATTCCATTCAATTAGCATATTAATCAATACAATGCGCAAAATTAATACTTTTAAAATAGCAGGAAGCCATACTATATATTAAATATAAATAACAGCTTCTGTATTGATTATCAATAATAATAGAAACAACCAGGTATCTTCACAGTTTATATCTATTTATAAAAGAGCTATTTACAGATTGTTCCTTAATATATTTATGAATATAAATACTATTTACTTCAAAAATAATACATATATTTGCGATAATGATATAAAAAAATATATATAAATGAATTATAAGTTTCTCTTTTACACTGTTATTGCAAGCGTGCTAATGAGTTGTTGCTCAACTTCCAAAAATATCAGTATGAAAAAGGAGCAATCATTAATAACGAATAATGTGCAATTATCGAATAATTTCAGGTCTTTCTGGAATGAATTAAGAAAAGAAGCCGGCGAGCAACCTTTAGATCAATTTATTCCATCCGATACATTAATTGCGCGATATTCGCTGATAAAACAAGATAAGCGATTTTATCTTTCAGGGTTTCTTTATACGGATAGTACCTTTAATGAAGAAAATATTAAAGCTATAGGGGGAAATGTTGTGGTATACACTGAAAAAATCAAAACTTTCTCAGTTCCAGTCAAGAGTATTCCTTTACTTATTCAGATTAAAGGAATTACCTATATTGAGATTGGTAAAAAGGCGAAGATAAAATAAATAACGCAACTATTTAAAATAAAACACAATACTTAAAAAGACAAATATGAAACGTATAACTCTGTTGTATTGCTTCTTTACGATTTTATTCCTTGCATCGGCACAAGCTCAAGTGGCATCAGGGAAATTATCTCCTCACACAAAAACTTTCTTGTTAAAGATGAATCAAAATGATATATCTACAACACAAAGAAAAGCGATATTAACAAAAAGTGCAGTAATTGAGACTGGTGTACAAGAATATATTAGTGCATTTATCCACTTGAAAGAAAATGCAGGGACTGAATCGCTAGAGCAGCAAGGAGTAAAAATCAATAGTCACACAGGAGATATAGCTACAGCTATGATTCCAATCAATTCAATTGAAAATATTGCTTCACTGCCGGAAGTTAAATATGTACAGATAGGAACTCCTGTAAATAAGAAGATGGATAGAGCACGAGTAACATCTGGTGTGGATAAAGTGCAGGCAGGTGCATCACCATTATCTGCCCCATTCTATGGAAAAGGTGTGGTCATTGGAATTATTGATACAGGATTTGAATATGGGCATCCTAACTTCTATAATAAAGAACACACGGAATATCGCGTAAAGAGAGTATGGGAGCAGAATGATACAACAGGAATAGCTCCCGCAGGTTTTAGTTATGGCACAGAATTAAGTAATCAAAATGAAATTTTAGCTGCAAAACGTGATACAACAGACAATTCTCACGGAACACATGTTACAGGTATTGCTGCAGGAGCTGATCATTCTAATAATAACGTTTACTATGGCGTTGCCGGAGAAGCCGATATTGTGTTAGTTTCTTATATCGGATTTGACACAGATGTTATAGACGGCATTAAATATATATACGACTATGCTACTTCTGTAGGCAAACCATGTATTATTAATCTTAGTATGGGTAGCCATATAGGGCCACACGACGGAACATCATTCTTTGATAAAACAACCGATCAAATGCAGGGAAAAGGACGATTAATAGTTGGGGCTGCCGGCAATGAAGGCAATAAGTATGCACACATCTCCAAAATTTTTAATCAAACCGATACAATTTGTAAGACATTCCTCAGTCCTAATAATATTGCCGCCGATATATGGGGAGAGGCAGGAAAAGATTACAAAGTTCAAGTATGTATATATGATACTTTAAATAATATACCTATTTATAGTAGCCTTGAATACAGTGCATCTAACAACCTTTATAAAGATATAAAACTTGCTAGGGCTGCAGGAGCTACCGGACACATTTATTACAGCTCAGGAATTAATCCTCTAAATAATAAGCCAAACTTCAATGTTTCTTCAGAGTTTTCCTCTATCAAAGCCAATTGCTGCCTTGGTCTCATTATTAAATCGACAGAAGGAACAGTACATGCCTGGAGTGATCCATATTATCATTTTACCAGCAATGATAAACCTGAGTGGACAGATGGCGATAATAATGTCTCTATTGGTGAGGTTGGAGGAACAGGCAAACAAATAATTAGTGTAGGTGCCTACGTGAGCAAGAACATGTTTACCAATCTGAATAATGAAACATATGGTATTAGTCAATTATTAAATACACTTGCCACTTTCTCAAGTACCGGCCCAACGATTGACGGACGAATGAAACCAGACATCACTGCTCCGGGAAGTGTTTTAGCTTCATCTTTATCCAGCTATGACACAAAACAGGATACATACAAAGTTAAGGAAACAACTGTCGATAATAAAACTTACTATTATGGAATAATGGGTGGAACATCAATGTCTACTCCTTATGTAACAGGTGTTCTTGCTACATGGTTACAGGCCAATCCAAACCTTACACCCAATGAAATTAAAAGCATTTTTCAGAAAACAGCGATCAACGATTCATATACAGGAGATATACTTCCCAACGGAAACAGCACCTGGGGATATGGCAAGATTGACGCCTATAACGGACTTCTGGAAGTTATTAAGCAATACACTTCCATAGAAGATATGCCAATATTGCCACAATCAATTTTTATGTATTCGGGAAACAATCAACAATTCAACTTTTTGTTTACGCAAGAAGATACAAACGTAAAAATCAATGTCTACAATGTAAACGGTCAGCAAGTTCTTGCTAAGAATTTCAATGAAATATCCTGCAAACAAGAAGAGACTATTGATTTAAACGGTCTGCCCAAAGGACTTTATATTATCAAGATCACGGGTAATAAACTGAATCAGGTATTTAAAGCCAGCACAAAATAATTGCGGCATTCGCCTCTTAATAATAGCGGATAGAAAGTTTTAATTAATACAACAATTATAATATGTAGGCAGCTCTGAAGAGTTGCCTATTTTTTTATCTAACTATTATTATAGGTATTTAGGCATTGAATTAGTTCATCTATTTATATCTGAAAGTATACTCTCAGCTATGAATGGTGCTTCAACTTACGCAAATAATAATCCAGGCCAAGCAAACCAAGAACAAGAAGCCCTATATAGAAATAAAAGCCCAAAACTGATCCTGATTCGGGAGAAAAAGAAATGTTTCTCAGGCTTTCAATAATATTGAAAGAAAAATAGGTCATCAATAGATAAGTAGATAGGCCAATCAAAGAAGCTGATGCCAGCAATAAGAAGCAAACGTTTAATGCTACTGCCCGTTTTTGCTTTTTCTGAGCCTCAACATTAATTTGTGCCATCATCCTATTCGTAAAATTAAAAGGCAGGCTCTCCGAAGATGATTTTCTGAGAACTTCTTTCAATAAGCAGTCTTTATCTTTAGTCGTTTTCATTTCATTGATTATTTATCAATACACATAACTTTTTGCGAGTACGATGCAATTTAACTTTCACATTACTGGATGTGAGTTTAAAAATTGTTGCCAACTCATCTATCGATTTATCGTCATTGTAAAAGAGAGTAATTAAAGCTCTCTCATCTGGATTAAGTTGAATAAGTGCCAGCTCTAATTTTTTAATTCTATCCTCATTCTCAGAACTACTTAATATATCATCAGCCTCATCATCCGACACACTCTCAATTATCTTTTCATCTATAAAAAAAGGCTCTTTATTTTGTTTACGCGTAGCAGAAATTGCAGTATTATATGCTATACGATAAAGCCAGGTTGAGAAGCTACAATCCCCCTTATAAGTATCTAATTTACGAAAAGCTTTTATAAAAGAATCTTGCACAAGTTCTTCAGCATCTTCCCGGCATGAGACTATTTGTATAATAAGTGAATAGATGGGACGACTGTAACGATCCAGGAAGTATGAAAACAAATTTGTTTCTCCTTCCAGGATTCGCTTTATGTAGATTATCTCATCTTTCTGCTCCATCATATCCTTTTAGACGCAGTCCTGTCTGAATGGTTACAGCTTTCGATATTTTTTTATTTTTATTCCCGGAAAGTGTAACCTTTTTCATCAGAGAACGTCAAACGTTACAAAGAACGAATTTATTCATTTAAAAATATAAGATTATGATGGATTTTATTACAGTCCCATTGGTTGTAGGAATTGTAACCCTGGGAATCTACAAACTATTTGAGCTTTTCGTGAGAAAGAAAGAACGCCTGTCTATTATTGAAAAGATAGGAGAGAAATTTGATGCTTCAATGATTGAAAACAAATTCTCTTTTCCATCAAAGATATTCAAGAACTTTTCATTTGGAAGCTTAAAAGCTGGATGCCTTTTAATGGGAGTCGGTCTGGGATTATTAGTAGGATTTGTTATTTGTATATCTACAATCAGAGGTTACAATCTGGGAAGTGATACAATAAACTGGGGAGTAAGAGATACTGCAGGAATTGTATATGGTGCTTCGGTTTTAATATTTGGAGGATTAGGACTAATCACTGCATTTATAATAGAAATGAAGTATTCCAAGAAAGATCAAGATGAAGCTTAAAGTTATTAAATAGAAAAGGCCACTCGTTAAGAGCAGCCTTTTCTATTTAATAAATATAGTGATAAGAAGAAAGATTACATCATTCCACCCATGCCGCCCATTCCTGGAGCGCCCATTGGCATTTCTGGTTTATCTTCTTTCTTTTCTACAATAACACATTCAGTAGTTAAGAACATACCTGCAATAGAAGCTGCGTTCTCAAGAGCTACACGAGTAACCTTAGCTGGATCAACAACTCCGGCAGCATACATGTTTTCATAAATATCGCTGTGGGCATTGTAACCAAAGTCACCTTTACCTTCACGTACTTTCTGAACAACAACAGCACCTTCTTTTCCTGCGTTAGCAACAATCTGACGAAGAGGTTCTTCAATTGCACGTTTGATGATTTCAATACCAGTTGTTTCGTCAGCATTGTCACCCTTCATTCCTTCCAATGCATCAATTGCACGGATGTAAGCAACACCACCACCAGGAACGATACCTTCTTCGATAGCTGCACGAGTAGCACAAAGAGCATCATCTACACGGTCTTTCTTTTCTTTCATTTCAACTTCAGAAGCAGCACCTACATAAAGTACAGCAACACCACCGGCTAACTTAGCCAAACGTTCCTGAAGTTTTTCTTTATCGTAATCAGATGTAGTAGTCTTGATCTGAGCCTTTATCTGGTTGATACGAGCTTCGATATTTTCTTTTGCACCAGAACCGTTTACAACAGTTGTATTGTCTTTTGTAATAGTAACCTTCTCTGCAGTACCAAGCATTTCGAGAGTAGCTTGTTCCAGTTTGATACCTTTTTCTTCGCTGATAACGATACCACCTGTCAATGTTGCAATATCTTCAAGCATTTCTTTTCTTCTGTCGCCAAAGCCTGGAGCTTTCACTGCACAGATCTTCAATTGAGAACGAAGACGGTTAACAACCAAAGTAGTTAAAGCTTCGCTATCTACATCTTCAGCAATAATTAACAATGGACGACCTGTCTGAACAGCTGGTTCCAAAATTGGAAGCATATCCTTCAGATTAGAGATCTTCTTATCATAGATAAGGATATATGGGCTTTCCATTTCACATTGCATCTTTTCTGTGTTGGTTACGAAATAAGCAGAAAGATAACCACGATCGAACTGCATACCTTCTACAACACCGATAGTTGTATCAGTACCCTTAGCTTCTTCAATAGTGATAACACCATCCTTAGAAACTTTGCGCATAGCATCTGCCACTAATTTACCGATAGTTGAATCGTTGTTTGCAGAGATACGAGCTACTTGTTCAATCTTGTCATAATCATCACCAACCGTTTCAGATTGTTTTTTGATTGATGCAACAACAGCTTCAACAGCTTTATCAATACCGCGTTTCAAATCCATTGGATTAGCACCTGCAGTAACGTTCTTCATTCCTACACCAACAATAGATTGAGCAAGAACTGTTGCAGTTGTTGTTCCGTCACCAGCGTCTTCACCTGTTTTAGAAGCAACTTCTTTTACCAACTGAGCTCCAGTATTCTGGAATGCATCACTCAATTCGATTTCTTTTGCAACTGTCACACCATCTTTTGTGATATGTGGAGCACCGAATTTCTTTTCGATAATTACGTTACGTCCTTTAGGACCTAGAGTTACTTTTACTGCATTTGCAAGCTCATCAACACCTTTTTTCAGTTGATCGCGAGCATCGATATTGAATTTTATATCTTTAGCCATGATTTTAATATTTTATAATGATTAATGAAAAATGAATAATTAAAAATTAGAGAGTTGCAAGAACATCACTTTGACGCATGATAAGGTATTTTGTACCATCAAATTCAAGTTCTGTTCCGGCATACTTTCCATAAAGGACAGTATCGCCAACTTTCAGTACCATTTCTTCATCTTTTGTACCGTTACCAACTGCAACAACTTCACCTTTTAATGGTTTTTCTTTTGCTGTATCAGGAATAATAATACCGCCGATTGTCTTTTCTTCTGCAGGAGCAGAAAGAATAAGCACTCTGTCTGCTAATGGTTTAATGTTCATAATTCTTTAATATTTTAATGTTTACTATTTATTTTATGTGTAACGCTAAGAATACTGCCAAAAGTGTGCCAAAAGAAATAAGGGCACTAAAAAATATACTTAAAGTCAGATTCAAAGACAAAAAAGGTCAATTTGTATCTTACGACTGACAAATTGACCTTTTATATTGAGCTTTTAAAGTTCTTATTTTGTAACAGCAGTTATTAACTGAACAATATCCACCAGCTGTTGTTCTCCGGTTTCCATATTTTTAAGCATAACCTTGCCTTCGTTCATCTCGTTTTCACCAACAATAGCAACAAACAATATTTTCTTATCGTTGGCATATCCCATTTGCTTTTTCATCTTGGCAGCATCCGGATAAATTTCTGCACGGATATTTGCCTCGCGAACTTTTGTCAGTAATGGTAAGCAATATTCAGCTTCTTTCTCTCCAAAGTTTACAAATATAAGTTGTGTGCCATTCACTGCTTCTTTTGGATAAAGATCCAGTTGATTTAAAACGTCAAAAATACGATCGGCACCGAATGAGATTCCAACTCCGGAAACTCCTGCCATACCAAATACTCCTGTCAGGTTGTCATATCTACCACCACCTGTTATACTACCAATCTGTACATCCAAAGCTTTAACTTCAAATATGGCTCCTGTATAGTAATTCAATCCACGGGCCAGAGTCAAATCAAGTTCTACATCCGATTTAATATTCAAAAGAGAAAGTTTTGAAAGGATAAACTCACTTTCTTCTACCCCTTTCATACCCACTTCACTTGCTGCAAGGACTGTTTTAAGGGTATTCAGTTTCTCGAGATTTGTACCGCTTAATAAAATGATAGGTTGAAGTTTGGCTATTGCTTCGTCAGAAATACCTTTAGAAGCAAGTTCTGCATTCACATTCTCCAAACCAATCTTATCAAGTTTATCTATAGCCACTGTTATATCAACAATCTTTTCTGCTTCACCAATTATCTCGGCAATACCGCTTAATATCTTTCGGTTATTGATCTTAATAGATACTCTTACACCCAGACGAGTGAATACAGCATCTACCATCTGCATCAGCTCAACTTCGTTAAGCAACGAGTTACTTCCCACTACGTCGGCATCACACTGATAGAACTCGCGGTAACGACCTTTTTGTGGACGATCGGCACGCCACACTGGTTGAATCTGGTAACGTTTGAAAGGAAAGCTAAGTTCATCACGGTGCATTACCACGTAACGGGCAAAAGGCACTGTAAGGTCATAACGCAAACCTTTTTCGCAGAATTTGCTGGCAAGCTTAGTTGCATTGCGTGACAAAAGTTCCTCATCAGTTAATCCAGAGAAATAGTCTCCTGAATTTTGTATTTTAAATAAAAGTTTATCTCCCTCATCTCCGTATTTACCCATCAAGGTAGAAAGGTTTTCCATCGCCGGAGTTTCAATTTGTTCGAATCCATAAAGATGAAAAACTTCGCGAATTGTATTGAATATATAGTTACGCTTCGCCATTTCAACGGGCGAGAAATCACGTGTTCCTTTAGGTATACCTGGTTTTGCCATAATTAAAATCTTTTAGTGGCACAAAGTTACACTAAATTATTGATTCTATAAAAAAAAGGACCTATTTACTAAAACTTATTAGTACCTTAACGCGTCATATTATATGAATAGGCAGAATACTAACAAGACTAAACTTATATATAGTAAACTTATGAAAATATCAGTTTGCATACTGTTTATTGTCTGGAACATATCAACCATAAACGCCCAGATTACGATGGATGAAGTAAAGAAATACTTTACTGAACAAAGCTATCTGGTGAAACAAGCACGCGATGCTAAAGATTTCGAAAAAGCGGAAGAACTGGACTATGCAATGTTAAGAGCAGTACTCTCCTACCCCGAAGATATAAAGAAAAAAATAAGTCCGATTAAAGGCGTTCTTTATTATAATATAGCCTGTTACCGTTCCCTTCTGAACAAAAGGGAAAAAGCTGTAGAAGCTTTTGCACTGGCCGTTGAAAACGGATGGACAAATTATGCTCACTCCAAAAAAGACTCGGATTTGGACAATATAAGATCAGACAAACAGTTCATTACTTTGATGGAAAAAATTCAGGCTGAGAATGATTACCTGAATATTCTGGCTAAAGCGGGAGGATATAATAATAGTATTGATTCCCTTTTACCTAAGTTTACTTATTCAGCACCTAACGACTGTAACCTGGTGAAGGTACGAGAATACTTTAATCTGGACAGCATTGCGGGTAGCGGAAATGAGATTTCCAAAATAAAGAATCTTATGTATTGGGCGCATAATGTAGTTCGTCATGATGGGCGTTCAATTAATCCGGAATTAAAGAATGCTATCGACCTGGTTAATATTTGCCGGACAGAAAACCGCGGAATTAACTGCCGCATGATAGCACAGATATTGAATGAGTGTTATCTGGCTATGGGGTTCAAGTCACGTTATGTAACTTGTCTGCCCAGAAAGTACGTAGACGATTGTCACGTTATCAACATGGTTTATTCTAACACATTAGATAAATGGTTATGGATGGACCCAACCTTCAATGCGTATGTTATGGACGAAAACGGAACGTTGCTTGGAATTTCGGAAGTGCGCGAACGGTTAATAAACGGAGACTTACTTCAAATAAACGAGGATGCCAACTGGAACAATAAAAAGAGAGAGACTAAGGAGCATTATCTGGACTATTACATGGCCAAGAATCTTTATAAAATGGAATGCGTGCTTCACAGCGGATATAACACCGAAACTCAAATAGCAGGAAAACCATCGCCCGCAACCATTATACTTTGCCCTTCTTCTGCTCAGGAAATAGTGGATAAGCAGACTGGCGTTACCAACAATGCTGAATACTTTTGGCAGCCTCCCGAAAATTAAGACTGTTAATAGGTATAAGGAAAATCTACCCAAAAGAAAATTCAGTCTATGAGAATTGAATATTTGGGAAAGATCTCAGATAGAAATACTAAAAAAAAAGGGATTGTTCCAACTATATGGACAATCCCTTCTTTCAATATTTTATAAGATTATATTAATCTCTTCTTCCCATAAAAATCATAATGTAATAAACCAAAGTTGCCAAAGAACCTAATGCTGCAACTACATAAGTGTAAGCAGCCGAACGAAGAGCATCTTCTGCCTGAGCATGATTATATGAATTGGTAATACCTGCACTACTCAACCATACCAGTGCACGTTTACTTGCATTGATTTCAACCGGCAATGTAACAAAACTAAATACAGTTGTCATAGCAAACAGAACAATACCTGCTAGCAATAATTGTGGGAAAGAGTTCACCATAATAATACCGGCAAGTAATAACCATTGCATCCATTGAGATGCAAAATTTACAGCAGGAACTAGTTTTGAACGCAATGTAAGAGGAGCATAAGCATGAGCATGTTGCACAGCGTGACCGCATTCGTGAGCTGCAACAGCTGCAGCTGCCACACTATTGCTTGCATATACACTTTCACTCAGGTTTACTGTCTTATTGGCAGGATTATAGTGATCGGTCAGATGTCCTTGTGTACTGGTAACCTGCACATCATAAATTCCATTATCGTGTAGCATTTGCATTGCTACATCACGCCCAGTCATTCCGTTAGAAAGAGGAATCTTTGAATATTTCTTAAACTTGCTTTGCAACGATTGTTGCACGATAAAGCTAACTACAGCAATACCGATAAATATAATCCATGAAATAGGCATATCTTACTTTTTTATTAGTTAATACTATTAAGTATAATACAAATAGCTTGCCAAATATAGTAGTTTAGGAGAAGTGAAACCAAAAAACAGAGATATTTTTAGCAAGATTTATAAAAAAGCGAGAACCTCTTTCATTATTCTGTTATTATCGAAATATTTAACCGCCAACAATACAAAGGTTCTTCGCTACTTTTGATGGAAGATATTGTCTTAAGCTTATTATTATGATATCTGCAAACATTTTATCAGATTTATCTACACCATCTGCCACCAAAATGCATAAAAATCCTTTGAGTAAAGGCTTCCAGCTAGTGGAAGATAAAAAAGTTCAACTGGTTATCTGCTACAAAACCATGATCATCTGCTACTAATCCGGGGTATCTGCTACTAAATTGAACGCTCTACAGCATCGTAGCAGATGGTGCCGCTAATCATTCGATGAGGAATATTCTGCTTTTGAGGGTACAGCTTGGGTAAATGTAGTTTGTAGTAATCGTCATGTATAACACTTTTCTCTAATAGGTTAACCTGCTTTGCAAAGAAACATTAGTAAGCCCTCGGCTGAAGACTTATGGGTTCTCGAATAAAGACCCATGGGTTCTCGACTGAAGGCTTATGGGTTCTGGGCTGCGGGCTTACTTAGCTAAAACAGGAAAATGGAGTATCTTATTAAACAGGATGTCATATCCAAGAAAGCTGAACGAGCTGTTGTTGCTCTAAATACAATGTTATTGAAACAGCTGCTTAGTGGAAGATAACTGATTCTTGTAGCAGATAAGCACGATTTTGTAGCAGATAGGCACGATTTTGTAGCAGATAGGCATATAAAGTGTATGAAAAAAGAAACAGGCAGATAAAATCAGATTTATCCGCCTGTATTCTTTATTATTAAAGCTATGTATATTAATGACCTTTGCTTACTTTTCTCTTTTCTACGTTTTCAACAGCTTCTGTTACCAGAGGTTTATTTTCAAAACGTTTTGCATAAGTAGAATAATCAGGACGTGTCCGTTGATATTCAGGATCAACGAACAGTGGGCTTGAAATAATATGATCGGCTGTTGAACGGTTGCAGCAGAACACTATATTTTCTACTCCTGCCAAACGGGTTAATGCCTTTACGTCAGTGTCGTGAGGTTGCAGAGTCATTGGATCTGTAAAGAAGAACAGATAATCAATTTCACCATCCACAATGCGAGAGCCCATTTGTTGGTCGCCACCAAGCGGACCAGATTTCAATATCGTAATGTCCCATTCAATTTCCGGATGTTTTTCTTTCAAAGCTTCACGAATAAGCGTTCCTGTTGTACCAGTGCAATAGAACTTGTGTCCCATCATCAACTCAGAGTTCCAAATAACCCATTCAATAAGGTCTTTTTTCATACCATCATGAGCTACCAGACCAATCTTTCTAACTAGTTTTTCCATAATCAATTTATTTTAAGTAAAACCTATCTATTTGAGAGAAATATTTCTTCCCTCTCAAATAATAGTGCACTAAAATACTCTTTTTTATCTGTTCGGGAACAACCTGAAGAGAAGTTTTTTCCAAATTTTCTTTCCGGGACGGTCTAAAATCCTTTCTGATAGCACGATATTCTTTACGAGCTTGTAATACAGCTGTCATATTTGCCACTCCACCTTTTAACAAAAAGGAAAAGGCAGCCACATAATCTAACATGCAGCGCACAGTCATTACATACCTCAGTTCGTTCTGCGGAAGATTTTTATATAGCATTAAAAGATTGTTCCTGAAATTAAGAAATGTCTTCCTTGGATTTTCTTTTTTCAGAGTAGCCCCTCCCACATGATATACTACGCTTTGGGGTACACAAACCAAGCCTCTTCCACGACTTCTTAACCGCCAGCAAAGATCAATCTCTTCCATGTGAGCAAAGAAGCGCCCGTCTAATCCTCCAACATTCCAATAATCGGCCGATCGGATAAAAAGCGATGCTCCGGTAGCCCAGAACACGGGAATGATATCATTATATTGACCATTATCCTTTTCAACTACACCCATGATGCGTCCCCTGCAGAAAGGATATCCAAAATGATCGATATATCCTCCGCAAGCACCGGCATATTCAAAATAATCCTTTTGTCGCCAGCTTAAAATCTTTGGTTGGCAAGCTGCCACTTCTAGATGCATATCCAGATAATCAATCATTGGTTCCAGCCAATGTTCTGTTACCTCTACATCTGAGTTTAGAAGAACATAATATTCTGCCTCAATCTGAGCCAAGGCTTTATTGTAACCATCAGCAAAACCATTGTTTTCTTTCAGTACAACCTGCTTTACAGATGGGAATTCTTCATTTAGTACCGCCAGCGAATTATCAGTAGAACCATTATCGGCCACATAAACATCTACTCCGCTCAGTGCAGAATAACTTATAACTGAAGGAAGAAACTTACGAAGCATCTCACTTCCATTCCAATTCAATATAACTACAGCAACTTTACTCATCGTTCCACATTTTGTCGTTTATGCTTCCAGCGCTTATGAGACCAGAACCAATATCCGGGTTCGCGGATTATTGTTTGTTCTACCTTACGTACAAACATCTCCGTAATTTCTCCTTTAGTAGTCTGTTTGGGGAATTCCACCATCAGTTCGAATATAGCTTCGCAATAACCTCGTTTTTCTTTTTTCAGCTCGCAATAAAAAACAGGAAAATCCATCATGCGGGCAATGCGTTCTCCTCCATCCATGAAAGAAGTTTCCTGATTCAGGAAGTTTGTCCAGAAATGAAGACTGTTTTTATTTGGAGACTGATCGGCTATCAATCCTAATGCCATTTTTTTATCTTCCTTTCTAGCCTTTATAACCTCTTTTACCGCTTCGTGTTTAGGAACGTTGTAACCTCCAAAGCGGGAGCGGGCACGTTTAAACAGTTCATCAATATATTTATTCTTGATAGGTTTATATACTTGCATAGGGATATCTCCCTCTTTCATGATTGAGCCCATGGCAACAGTCCATTCAAAGTTTGCATAGTGAGGCATCATTACAACAATTCCGCCATACGTCTCTATCATTTCAAGATACTGTTCTGTGTTCTTAAATGTAATCCGGCGAAGTAGCTCATCTTTAGAAAGGAAGGGCATCTTTACACTTTCAAGCATATAATCACAAATATAGTGATAGTACTTACGCTCTATAACTTTTAGTTCGTCAGCTGATTTCTCTGGAAAAGAGTTTCGCAGATTCTGTCGGACTACCTTTTTCCGGTAGCCAACAACCTTATACATGAACACATACAGAAGATCAGAAAATTTATATAGTACATTAAAAGGCATGATGGCCAGCAACCATATACCTAAATATGCAAATATGTAGACTAACTTCGACATCTGTTATTCAATTATAGTACCTTTCAAAGCTGTTTCATCTTCGTTGAATTCTCCTAAACGGACTTTCACCAGGTGGTTGTCTAATTTAGGTTTACTTTCCACCTCAACCCGGATATAGTTATCAGTAAATCCATGCATTGGTGCACCTGCTTTAGGTTTCTCCATAAGAACGGTCATAGTTTCTCCTATTCTCTTTGCATAGAATGCTTTTGTCTTTTCATCGGAAAGAGCCAGCAATCTCTGACTTCTTTGATGTTTCACCTCTGGCGTAACCACATAATCAATATTCAAAGCCTGAGTATTGGGGCGTTCTGAATAACTAAACACATGAAGCTGACTAACATCGAGTCCTTTGATAAATTCGTATGCTTTTTCAAAATATTCATCCGTTTCTCCACGTGTACCAACAATTACATCGACTCCAATAAAGGCATCGGGCATCAGCTCTTTAATCTTTCTAATTTTTCCGGCAAAAAGTTCCGTATCATATCTACGTTTCATCAGTTGCAATACTTCATCACTACCCGATTGAAGCGGAATATGAAAATGGGGCATAAAGCTGCGCGACTTAGAAACGTATTCTATAATCTCATCAGTCAGCAGGTTTGGCTCAATAGAAGAGATACGATAACGTTCAATTCCCTGCACCTTATCCAATGCTTTTACCAGCTCAAAGAAACTCTCGCCAGTTGTTCTTCCGAAATCGCCAATGTTCACACCAGTAAGTACAATCTCTTTTCCTCCATCTGCAGCAGCTTGTTCAGCCTGCTCAACCATTGAAGCGATAGTTCCGTTGCGGCTTCTTCCACGTGCCAAAGGGATAGTACAATATGAACAGAAATAATCGCATCCATCCTGCACTTTTAGGAAATAGCGTGTACGGTCTCCTCTTGAACACGACGGAGCAAAAGAACGAATATCTTTAAAAGAAGAAGCTACAGCCTCTCCCTTATCATGTTTATGTAAGTCGCCCAGATATTTTAGCAAATCTTTCTTCTGTTCGGCACCCAACACAACATCCACGCCTTCAATTTCGGCTACCTGATCGGGCTTTAACTGAGCATAACAACCTGTTACAACAATAAAAGCATCGGGGTGTTGTTTCCGAAACCGATGAATAGCCTGACGACATTTCTTATCGGCCACTTCAGTCACAGAACAAGTATTAATAACGCAAATATCAGCCTTTTCGCCTTTTCTTGCCGTACGTACACCTGCTTCTTTAAGAGTTTTGCCAATTGTAGAGGTCTCCGAGAAGTTTAATTTGCAGCCTAATGTATAATAAACAGCTGTTTTATCCTGAAATATAGAGGTATCTATCATAATCTTTTAAACATAAAATCCGGCGCAAAGTTACACATTATTATAATTAAAAGTTGTTATAGAACTATTTACTTTCTTGAGGGAACATTTCTGTGTATGAAATATTATGTCTATTTTCGCACAAATTTTAAGCAAACGTGCAATGATAAAAGAAAACTTTATCAAGCTATACGAAAATAGCTTTAAAGAAAACTGGGATCTGCCTTGTTATACTGATTATGGAGAAGGCATTACATTTACATATGGAGAAGTTGCTGAAGAAATAGCCAAACTACATCTTTTATTTCATCACTGCAATCTGAGACGCGGAGATAAAATTGCCATTATTGGCAAAAACAATTCACGTTGGTGCATTGCTTATATGGCCACAATTACATTCGGCGCAATAGTAGTTCCCATCCTGCAAGATTTTAATCCCGATGATGTGCATCACATTGTTAATCACTCCGAATCTGTATTCCTTTTCACCAGTGATACTATCTGGGACACATTAGAAGAAGAAAAGCTGGATGAAATCAGAGGAGTTTTTTCATTAACTGACTTCAGGTGCTTGCACCAACGAGACGGCGAAACTATCCAGAAATTTGTAAAACACATGGATGAAGCCGCAAATAAAGCATATCCACAAGGATTTAGAAAAGAAAACATTGAATATACCACCTTATCTAATGATAAAGTGATGCTTCTTAACTACACCTCGGGCACAACAGGTTTTAGTAAAGGGGTAATGCTTACAGGAAACAATTTGGCAGGAAATGTAACTTACGGAATTCGCACAGAACTGCTTAAACGTGGAGATAGTGTTTTATCATTCCTTCCTTTGGCTCACGCATATGGATGTGCATTCGACTTTCTTACTGCTACCGCCGTTGGAACACATGTTACTTTATTAGGAAAAACCCCTTCTCCAAAAATTCTGATGAAAGCCTTCGAAGAAGTTCGTCCTAGCCTTATCATAACTGTTCCTCTTGTTATCGAAAAAATTTATAAGAACGTTATTCAGCCCCTTATCAACAAAAAAGGGATGAAGTGGGCTCTGAATATTCCTTTACTGGACTCGCAAATCTATACTCAGATTCGCAAAAAACTAGTGGATGCTCTTGGTGGACGTTTCAAAGAGGTTATTATTGGCGGAGCAGCCATGAACCCTGAAGTTGTTGATTTCTTCTATAAAATAAAGTTTCCATTTACTATTGGTTATGGAATGACAGAATGTGGTCCGCTAATAAGCCACAGTTCATGGAACGAATTTATTCCTGGTTCTTCGGGTAAGATTCTGGATATTATGGAAGTTAGGATTGATTCTGAGGACGTATATAACATTACCGGAGAAATTCAGGTAAAAGGTGAAAACGTAATGAAAGGCTATTATAAAAATGAGGAAGCTACTAATGAAGTCTTTACAGAAGATGGATGGCTCAAAACAGGCGACCTTGGAACAATAGACGTTGATGGCAATATATATATAAGAGGAAGAAGCAAAACTATGATTCTTAGTTCAAGCGGACAAAACATTTTCCCGGAAGAGATAGAAGCTAAACTAAACAACCTTCCGTTCGTAACCGAAAGCTTAATTATAGAACGAAATAAGAAATTAGTGGCTCTTGTTTATCCTGATTTTGAAACTCTGGACTCTCTTGGATTAAACCATGAAGACAATTTAAAGACAATCATGGATGAGAATCTTAAAAGTCTGAATAAGGTAGTAGCAAACTATGAAAAGGTAAGCCAGATTCAAATCTATCCTACAGCATTTGAGAAAACTCCCAAAAAGAGCGTTAAAAGGTACTTATATAACAGTATTGCAGAAGATTAAATATGTTATAAAACATGTATAAATGGAGAACAAAAGAAAAAACTAAAAAAAAAATTGAAAATAATTCGATATTTTGATACAACATATCAAAAAAGTACATACATTTGCAACGTTTTAATAAAGCAATTAATTGTATTACAGATTTAAAAATCAAAGAAAATGAAAAAGTTAGTATTAATGTTCGTTGCTATTGCAGCAGTATCTTTCGCATCTTGTGGTAACAAAGCAGCAGACCAAGCTGCAAAACAAGCTGATTCAATCAGAATCGCTGACTCAATCGCAGCAGCAGAAGCTGAAGCAGCAGCAGCAGCAGCAGCTGATTCAACAGCTACTCCTGATAGCGCAGCAGCAGCTACAACTACAACTACAACTGCTCAGTAATCAGTTACGAACTGTAGAAAATTAAAGTCTGGTACTAAGTGCCAGACTTTTTTTATGCCCATAACTTTAGGTTTTCACTTTTCAAGTACAGACTATTTCAGATTTTCCTCCCCCAAAAATAGATCAACTCTAAAATCCGATTGGTATTTATTCTATGCAAATATCATTCAAACCTATAAAAATAAAGAATGGTATACATATCTATCCTCCTATTCAAGAGAAACAATAGTTAGCAACTCTCACACCCCCTTGCATTTATCGCCTTAAATACTCCATTAACAATAAGTAATATTCTTTCCAGTAAACACATCTTAAATTTACACAAACAGTATTAGATCGCAAATTAATAGTATTCACAGCAGCCATGCACCACAAACCCCCAAGATAGACATTCCAACAACCCCACATACAATTTCCCTTAAGAAGAGTGTACAACTCCTACAATATAGGATAACACTTAATATAAGAGAGGATAAATCACTCAGGCATAGAAGTCACACATCACCAAACAAACAGTATCATACAAGCAGAATAAGAATAAAGCAAAACAGAGCTTTTCAGATCGAGAATTCATCATCCAACTTCTTCTAAACCATCGCACACCAGCATCTATATTTCTGCCTAACAATTAACCACCAAACCATACACGGCAAACCTTACACCTGCTAAGTTAGTAATCATACTCGGCATAGCACAAAAAAAAAGAGACCACCTCAACGAGATGATCTCTTTTATATCTTAGAATAAAATTCTATTATTCAGCAACTACTTCAAAAGGAATTTCAACAGAAACTTCTTTGTGTAATTTAACTACAGCCTTGTAAGAACCAACTTCTTTTACAGCGTCCTTAACAACGATAGTTTTTCTATCAATTTCGAAGCCAAGCTTAGTTAATGCATCTGCAATCTGAATGTTAGAAACAGAACCGAAAATAGTACCTGTAGAGCTAACTTTAGTTGCAATTGTAAGAGATACACCATCAAGTTTAGCAGCAAGTTCTACTGCGTCATTCTTAATCTTCTCTAGTTTGTGTGCACGTTGCTTCAAATCTTCAGCTAACATTTTCTTAGCCGATGGAGTAACAATAACTGCTTTTCCTGTAGGAATAAGGAAGTTACGTCCATAACCGTCTTTAACAGTTACGATGTCGTTCTTATAACCCAAATTTACGATATCTTCTTTCAATATAATTTCCATACTATTCCTCCTTATTATTTCATCATGTCAGTTACATATGGTAATAACGCCAAGTGACGTGCTCTCTTAACTGCTTGTGCAATTCTACGTTGGAACTTCAAAGAAGTACCAGTGATACGACGAGGAAGAATCTTTCCTTGTTCGTTTAAGAATTTTTTCAAGAATTCAGGATCTTTGTAGTCGATATATCTGATACCGCTTTTTTTGAAACGACAATATTTTTTCTTCTTAACGTCTACTGAAGGTGGAGTCAAATATCTGATTTCTGATTGAGTTTGTTGTGCCATGATTAATCCTCCTTTTTTGTTAATTTTACATGTCTTCTCTTAGCAGCGTATTCAGCAGCATATTTATCCATTCTGAAAGTCAAGAAACGGATAACTTTTTCATCACGACGGAAAGCAATTTCCAACTTTTCAACTACTGTAGGTTCAGCGTTGAATTCTACTAACTGATAAAAACCAGTTGACTTCTTCTGAATTGGGTAAGCCAATTTCTTAAGTCCCCAATTTTCCTCATTGATAATCTCAGCTCCTTCAGCTTGAAGAACAGCTTTGAATTTTTCTACCGCTTCCTTCATCTGAACATCAGATAAAACGGGAGTTAAAATGAAAACGGTTTCGTATTGATTCATACTCGTTTAATTAATAAAATAAATACTTGTTTTTATTGAGTGTGCAAAGGTAAACATTTAATTCTTAACCACAAACCATTTTAATTCTTTTTTAATTTTATCGTTTTTTCACCTAGTAGCATTTATATTTTAAAATAAGAATATTATATTTGCAAAGTTGTTTAAACAATAATTTCATGATAGAGCAATTCAATTTTGATATCCAGCTAATTTTCGCCATACTAAATGGCAAAGTTTCGGCAGCTATAAACAGGAAATTGTCCCGTAATTTTAGACAGAACAATCTAGATATCAGTCCAGAACAATGGACTGTGCTTATTTTCTTATGGGAAAAAGATGGAGTTACCCAGCAAGAGTTGTGTAATGCAACTTTTAAAGACAAACCAAGCATGACTCGTTTAATCGACAATATGGAAAAGCAGCATCTTGTGGTACGTATCTCTGATAAAAAAGACCGTAGGACAAACCTTATACACCTCACAAAAACCGGACGTGAAATAGAAGAAAAAACAAGGCTGGTTGCAGCATTGACATTAAAAGAAGCGTTATACGGTATACAACTAAAAGATTTGGAAATAAGTCAAGAAGTGCTTCGTGCCATATTCCATAATACTAAGGACTAGTTCTATCTGATTTTAAAATAAAAAGAGCTATACAAAATGATCTGACCCCAAAAAGTTGGATGGATTAATAAAATTATAACGAAAGAGCCCGGTAAAATACCGGGCTCTTTCGTTATAATTTTAGTTTGGCTCTATCGTTATTATAATAATTGATGTATTTCTTAGTGCTTGCTGAGAAATATTTTTCACCAGCCATAGCCATATCTTTCTGCAATACTTTACCCCATTCAATCCTTTTAATGGGAATTACTTTAAAATCCGAAATAAACAACAAGAGCTGCCCATTTTCTGGACAGCTCCTTATATATATGTGTTGTTTAATTTAAACTTCAGCTTCAGGAGTAATCAGTTTATATCCTTTTCCGTGGATATTGATAATCTCAATTGATTCATCTTCTTTCAAATGCTTACGAAGTTTTGTGATATATACATCCATACTTCTTGCATTAAAATAATTATCATCAATCCAGATTGTTTTCAAAGCAAAATCTCTTTGCAAAATCTCGTTAGCATGAGCACAGAGAAGGCCTAGTAATTCTGATTCCTTTGTTGTTAGCTTAGTCTGATTGCCATCAATAGATAAGATTTGTTTTTGTGTATCAAAAATAAACTTACCAATCTTATAAACATTGCTTTCTTTATTCTTTTTACCTCTTACTCTTCTCAGGATTGCTTCAATTCTGAAAGTAAGTTCTTCCATACTGAATGGTTTGGTCAAATAGTCGTCAGCTCCTATCTTGAAGCCTTCAAGTATATCATCTTTGAGTGTTTTTGCTGTTAAGAATATGATAGGAATTTCAGCGTTGGCAGCACGAACTTCTTGTGCCAAAGTAAATCCATCTTTCTTAGGCATCATAACATCAAATACGCATAAATCATACTTATTCTTCAAAAATGCCTTATAACCAGCCTCTCCATCAGGATATAGCTCTGCAGAATATCCTTTAGCTTGCAAATATTCTCTCAAAAGCATGCCAAGATTCTCATCATCTTCGCATAATAAAATACGCATTTTCTCGTCCATATTATTAATTATTTAGTAAAGGTAATACAATTATAAATTTACTTCCCACTCCAGGTTCACTTTCAATCCGTATGGTTCCCTTGTGATCCTGAATTATTTTTTTTACGTATGCTAATCCCAGTCCAAATCCTTTTACATCGTGTAAGTTACCAGTATGAACACGATAGAATTTATCAAATATCTTTTTCAGATCTTCTTTCCTGATCCCGATACCATTATCTGCAATAGAAACACATAACTTGCCCGGTTCGTTCCAGGTGGTTACTGTAAGCAACAAGTCTTCTTCCGGCTTCTTATATTTCACAGCATTATCCATCAAGTTAAAGATCACATTTGTAAAATGCATCTCATCCACAAATATATTAGGATCTTCAGCTTTTAAATCAGCGTTGATCTTTCCGTTATATTTCTCGACCTTAAGGGTAAAGGTGTTAATAACTCCCGAAATCAAATCGTTCGCATCAACCTCTTTCATCTTCAGTGTTGCTTTCTGACGTTCGAACATTGACATCTGAAGCACCTTTTCAACCTGGAATCTCAATCGTTTTGTTTCATCATTTATCACGCCCGATATATGCTGGAACATTTGCGGAGATTTACCCACAGCCGGATCTTTCAACATCTGAGCAGCAAGAGAAATGGTTGATATAGGCGTTTTAAACTCATGAGTCATATTGTTGATAAAATCATTCTTCATCTCTGTCAGCTTCTTCTGTCTGAAAGCAATATAAATGGTAAAGATAAATGTGATAAGCAATACCAATGTAAATGCTAAAGACGGAAGCATAAAGCTAATAGAATCAAAAATATAATCCTGCCTTGAAGGAAAATGCACCTTCACAAAACTAATTCTTGACGGCGGATCGTTAGGAAAAAGAATTTGCGTATACGAGTTCTCACTTCCTACATCTTCATAATCGGGACATCTGTATGCCTCTCGCCCATCTTTATCTGTAACCGTAAAGTGATAAGGAATATCAATTCCGTTATTAACAAACTCGGATTTCAGATACCCATCCAGGTTTTTGAAATTAACACGCTCATTTAATGCTTTATCACTTGACTTATAGAGAATATTCAATACTACTTCATCCAGCAGAACTCTTTGATGCAGGTATCTGTTTTTTATAGCCTCCTGCAGTGATTTTGATGTTTGAAGTATATTATTTTCTCCATGTTTTCTTGAGATCATTGCCTTAGGCAACCCTGAAGGCTTTGTCATCGTTGTTTTCAATTCAAAATCTGAAGAAGGAGAAGATATATCATAATGATGCGCCTCTACTTCTTTATCATTTTCAACAGCAACCGATTGTGGAACAGCCTGAGAACTTAAAGCAACACGTTCTGTCTCAGCCACATCCTTTTCGAGATATCTCAATGTTTCGTCGTATTCCAAATTCTTAGAAACCTGGTACAAACTTCTTTTTACCGATTCATCAAATTGTTCGTTACGCATTTTGACCATCTCTTCGATATAGCTTACCTGAAGGTAAAGTAAGCTAAGAAAAGAAAGCCCCATCACAATACCTAATATCCAGATTGTTGATTTTTTCATACAACAAATTTAACATCCCTAAATTAACACTCAAAGCGGATTAACCTGTTTTAACTGAGTGTTGTCTATAATTAACCGAACAGCACATTTTAATTAATATTTTGTATATTACAACAATATTAGTGCTTGTTTAGTTGCAAAAATAATATAAAATTAAGTATTTTACTATAAAAAAGATGAATTTATCAATCATTGTTAAAAAAAAGTCGTCGAATATATGTATAAACGACGACTTTAATCCTTTTAATATTGAATCTGTTTTATTCTTCTTTCACTTGTTTTGCTTCATGATCTTTGATTAACTTATCCTGAACATCGCTCGGAACAAGCTCATAACTAGCAAATTTCATAATAAATGAAGCCCGGCCGCCAGTAAGAGAGCTAAGCGAAGTTGAATAAGATGACATTTCTTTTAGTGGTACTTTTGCAACCAGCTTTTCAAATCCCTTTTCACTGCTCATACCCATAATCATGGCACGGCGTCCTTGCAAATCTCCCATTACATCACCCATCTTGTCGCTCGGAACAAATATTTCCACATCGTAAATGGGTTCAAGAATCTTTGGTCCTGCATTTTTAAACGCTTCGCTGAAAGCATTTCGACCGGCAAGCATAAAGGAAATTTCATTGGAGTCTACCGGGTGCATCTTACCCTCGTAAACAATAACACGAACATCGCGTGCATAAGATCCGGTAAGCGGTCCTTGTTCCATTCTGGCCATGATCCCTTTTAAGATAGCAGGCATAAAACGAGTATCGATAGATCCACCAACAATACTGTTAATGAACACTAATTTACCTCCCCATTCCAATGCCACCTCTTCAGTTCCTTTTACAGAAATTTTAAATTCCTGTCCGTTAAACTTATAAGTATCTGGCACAGGCATTCCTTCTTTGTAAGGCTCAATAATAAGATGCACTTCACCAAATTGTCCGGCACCACCAGATTGTTTCTTATGACGATAGTCGGCACGAGCTGCTTTAGTGATCGTTTCACGATAAGGAATCCGAGGTTCCTCGTATTTAATCATGAGTTTTTCATTATTCTCCAAACGCCATTTCAGTGTACGAAGGTGGAATTCTCCCTGACCATGAACCAATGTCTGCCTCAACTCTTTTGACTGTTCGATAACCCATGTAGGATCTTCTTCACGCATACGGTTGAGGATACTCATCATTTTCTCGGTATCGGCTTCATTCAACGGTTTTATAGCTCGGGTATATCTTGAGTTAGGGTATTTTATGAAGTTAAATTTATTATCGCAATCTCTTCCATTCAACGTATTGCCAGTCTTCACATCTTTCAGTTTCACAGTAGCACCAATATCACCCGCTTGAAGTTCCTCAACCTTTATACGGTTAGCACCGGCAACAACAAACATCTGAGCAATACGTTCCTTAGAACCCCTGTCGGCATTAGTCAGGTCATCCCCTTCTTTCACTTTTCCACTCATCACTTTGAAGTAAGAAACTTCGCCAATATGTGGCTCCACACTTGTTTTAAAGAAATAAAGAGAAGTAGGTCCGTTAACATCCGGTGCAATTTCTTTTCCTTCCGTATTGGTTACTTTAGGCATATCAGAAACGTAAGGTACTACGTTACCAAGGAATTCCATCAATCGGCGAACGCCCATATCTTTTCCGGCGCAAACACAGAAAACAGGGAAGATACCGCGTGTTACTAATCCTTCACGAATACCTAAACGCATTTCGTCGGGTTCCAAAGTTTCCTTTTCGAAGAATTTCTCCATCAGGCTTTCATCATTTTCGGCAGCAGCTTCAACCAATGCTTTATGCATTTCCATAGCCTTATCCATCTCCTCAGCCGGAATTTCTTCTATTGTAGGCGCACCACCTTCAGGGGCCCACGTATATTTTTTCATCAAAAGTACATCTATCAGAGAATTAAAACCTGGACCGCAAGATAAAGGATACTGAATTGGCACTACTTTAGGACCGTAGGCATCTTTTAATTGTTCGAGAACATTGTCGTAATCACACTTATCATTATCAAGTTGATTAACAAGGAAGATTACAGGTTTTTCAAATTTTTCAGTATAACGGAAATGGTTTTGGGTACCAACTTCAACGCCATACTGACCGTTGATTAAAATAATTGCGGTATCTGTAACATTCAAAGCTGTAACAGCTCCGCCAATAAAATCGTCTGAACCGGGACAATCAATCATATTCAGTTTTTTCCCGTTCCATTCGGTATGGAAAACAGTAGAAAACACAGAATAGCCATATTCCTGTTCTACAGGAAAATAATCGCTAACTGTGTTTTTTGCGGCGATGCTTCCTCTACGTTTTATAATACCACTCTCGAATAGCATCGCTTCAACGAGAGTGGTTTTCCCAGAGCCAGAACTACCTAACAAGGCTATGTTCTTAATTTCATTAGTCTGATATACTTTCATAATATATAAGATTTAAATTATTAACTCGGATATGTTTAACGCATACCTTTTTACTTGTGCGCAAATTATAAATTAAAATTTTCTAAAACAATTATTTAGCCGTGTTAGAGAACAATGTTGTGCAACACAACCTTAAGGTTAAATATATTTATAACCAATGCTTAAAAACAACAATTAGACCATTTGTCAATAAGGTCTACTCTTTTTTAAATTAATCTCTAGTGTTTATTTATATAAGCAGTAGACCTTTTTAAGAATATAAGCCTTATAAATAGTCTAACCCTGGTTAATAATTCCTTAAGTATTCAGTTTTATAAATTTAAAAGGTCTTACAATATCGTTATTTTAGCAAATAAGCCTTATTTTTGCATTCAGAAAAATTAATAAATATGGCCGGCATCTACTTACATATTCCTTTTTGCAAAACCCGCTGCATATACTGCGATTTTTATTCCACCACAAGGAGTGAAATGACCGATCGTTATGTTTCGGCGCTTTGCAGGGAATTAGAGCTTCGGAAATCCTATCTGGATAAAGAACCGGTTGAGACAATCTATTTCGGTGGAGGCACTCCTTCTCAATTATCTAAAGAGAATTTTGAGAAGATATTCGAAACAATTGAGAGAGAATACAATCTGGAACAATGTAGTGAGATTACGCTTGAAGCAAATCCCGACGATCTGACTCCGGAATATATAAAAATGCTGGAATCTCTTCCTTTTAACCGCATAAGTATTGGCATACAAACATTTAATGAACGGACTTTGCGGTTGCTGAAGCGGCGACATACTGCCGAACAAGCTATAAGTGCTGTAAAGGAATGCCGAATGGCTGGATTTAAGAATATAAGTATCGATCTGATGTACGGCTTACCGGGAGAAACTCCGGAAAGCTGGAAAGCAGATCTGGAGCAAGCTGTCGACCTCAACGTGGAGCATATTTCAGCGTATCACTTAATATACGAAGAAGGAACGCCTCTTTATGAAATGCTACAAAAGCATAAAGTTGAAGAAGTGGATGAAGAATCTAGTGTTGACTTCTTTGCTTTGATGATAGGCCGACTTACTGAAGCCGGATTTCAGCATTACGAAATATCCAACTTCTGCAAACCGGACAAGCATTCGCAACACAACTCAAGCTACTGGACAGGCAAAAAATATTTGGGGTGCGGACCTTCGGCACACTCTTTTAATGGAAGCACCCGCCAATGGAATGTTTCATCATTAGATAAGTATATTGCCGGAATAGAAAAAGGAATTCCTGATTTTGAAATAGAAGAGCTGAACGTTACTACCCGATACAATGATTTTGTAATTACATCGCTTCGCACCATGTGGGGATTGTCCTTAAATCGTCTTGAGGAAGAGTTTGGTACAGAGTTCAAGCAATATTGTCTTGAAAACGCACAAACCTATCTCGATTCAGGCAAACTGGAGATCAGGGATAATACTCTGTTCTTATCGAAAGAGGGAATTTTTATTTCAGACGGCATTATGAGCGATCTGCTTTGGGTGGAGGATTAATTATAAAAGGAAGAAGAATGTTTGTTATAACCATCATACTGTTTATTGCTGCAGGAATATTTGCAGGATACAGGCTACGCAATAAGGAAACTGGCATAGTAAGCCGTATCGTAACCGGATTTATCTGGCTACTACTCTTCTTGCTTGGCATGGAAGTTGGAAGTAACGAAAAACTGGTTAAGGGAATCTATACTTTCGGGCTCGAAGCTCTTATATTAACAATATCAGGAGTTATCGGAAGCATCCTTGCGTCGTGGGGGCTTTGGTACTACATTTCAAAGAACAATCTCAAAAAGGAAGGAAAGAAATGAAGGGAAGTCTGATTATTGTAGGTTTCTTTATACTTGGCATTATCGTTAGCCATTATCATCTCTTGCCGGAAAGCATTATTCACTGCGACATCAGTTTTTATGCCCTCTGCGGATTAATGTTCTTTGTAGGTGTAAGCATTGGCAGTGATACAAACACCTTAAAAAGTTTCCGGCAGCTGAACGTCCGTTTCGCCTTACTCCCATTAATGACAATACTGGGAACAATTACCGGATGTATCCTTGCTTCACTATTACTTTCCAATCGGTCTATAAGCGATTGCTGCGCTGTAGGTTCCGGGATGGGCTACTATTCACTATCCAGTATCATCATAACAGAATACCGTGGTGCCGAATTAGGAACCATTGCTCTTTTATCTAATATAATGCGGGAAATTATCGCCTTACTATTCGCTCCGGTTCTGATGAAATATTTCGGCAAACTGGCTCCAATATCTGTAGGAGGAGCAACGACGGCCGATACCACCCTACCCATTATTACCCAATCATGTGGAAAAGACTTCGTAGTTATTTCCATTTTTCATGGCTGCCTGACCGATTTTTCAGTTCCCTTTCTCGTTACACTCTTCTGTTCATTGTAAACTATTCTCATTACTACATTTTATTTAATTCATTTTCTTATTCATTCCTTATTATTAAAAAAATAATCATTCCTGAATTTTGAAAATCTCAAAAAAGATGTACCTTTACAATATTAAAACATAAATTTCAATTTACACTTAAGTCAAACACATCTCAGTACTATGAAAAAAAGCGTATCCTTATTCCTACTTCTTGCATTGTCATCTGTTTTAACCTTCGCACAGGAATACAGCTACAATTATGGAAAAGTGACAGATAATGAGCTTTCTATGAAGGTTTACAAGCCAGATAGTACAACATCAGCTGTTACAATCTACAAAAATATAATCGCCAAATACAGCTACAAAAGAGAACATTTTATAATAGAATATAATTACGAAACAAAAATAAAAGTTTTAAAATCAGGAGGCGTTAAATATGCAGACATAAAAATTCCTGTTTACGACAAAGGGAAAAGTGATTTGTTTAAAGAATCTGTATCAAAGATTGAAGCATATGCATACAACCTTGAAAATGGCAAGGTGAATAAAACCAAAATGGATAAAAGTTACATTTTCGAAGAACGAGTAACCCCTTATTATAAACAAATAAAGTTTTCCATACCAGCAGTAAAAGAAGGAACCGTAATAGAATATAAGTATCTACTGACTTCTGAATTTCCACACCAGATTGAAGAATGTGTTTTTCAGCAAGATATTCCGGTGATTTACAGCAACTATGATGTTACAATTCCTCAATATTTCGATTTCAATGTAGGACTGAAAGGGAAGGAAAAAATAAATGTATCGGAGTCTGTTGTTGAGCAGAGCGCTAACGGAGAAGATGAATACCATCAGACTTATTCAGTACGTTTTAACAGCCGCAGGATATTTCTTACCGTTATAAACCTTCCCGCAATAAAAGATGAACCTAACATCTGGTGTCCGGATGATTTTCGCACCAAAGTAACATTCGAATTAAAAGGAACACGCTTTCCCGGCTCTGACTATAAGCCTTATACCAGCACATGGGAAGATATAGATGAACTTCTCAAAAAAAATGAAGACTTTGGAGCAATTCTTAATATGTCAAACCCATTCAGAGAAGAGATGCGAGTTGCAAATATTTTATCTATGTCAAACAAGCAGGATAAAATACGCGCTATTTTTCAACTTCTAAAGAGCAAAATATCATGGGATGGAACTTATCGGTTTTATGGAAGCAATGTAAAGAAAGCAATAAAAAGTGGAACAGGGAGCAATGCCGATATTAATTTCATATTAATGAGCATGCTTAAAGATGCAGGTATAGAATCATCTCCTGTAATAATGAGTAAAAGAGATCTTGGGAGGCTGCCCAATCTTTTTCCTAGCATAAATAAACTTAATACATTTATTGTTGCCATAAACGATGACGAGAATTCAACCGTTTATCTGGATGGATCTGTAACTAACGGAGATATAAACATTCTACCTCCTGTACTGATGGTTGAGAAAGCCCGGATTTTTAGTCAAAACGGAAACGGCAGCTGGGTGAATCTAACCAATATAGGAAAGAATTCAGTTACCGCTCTCACATCTGGTACCATTACTCCTGAAGGAATAGTCAATGGAGAACAAAAGGTTTCTTATACGGGAGAACAGGCATACAAGTTCCGAAAATTATTTAATGAAGCCAAAGACAGCACCTCTTTTATTGAAAAAAAGGAGCTAGAATACGGGATATCTATAAAGAAATCATCTTTTTCTGATGTTAATAGTTTTACTTCCAATGTAAAAGAACAATTCTCTTTCACGAAAGAATTATCACACAACGACGATCATATCTACATTAATCCACTGATATTTCCTCATTTAACAGAGAATCAGTTTACAAAAGAAGAACGCAAACTTCCTGTTGAATTTGATTATCCGTACACTTTTAAACTAATTACCACACTAAATATTCCCGAAGGCTATCAGGTGGAAGAAATTCCTAAACCGGTTATGATTCATCTGGATAATGATGGATGTATTTGTACTTACAATGTGCAGGTTCTTGGTAATACCATCCAGGTGGGATATACATTTTCTTTAAATAGAATCTTCTATAATAATGATGAATATCCTGCTCTGCGTCAGCTTTGGGGAACCGTAGTTAACAAAAACACTGAATTGCTGATATTAAGAAAAACTACTTCACAACCAACAAAAACAGAAGAGAAGCAGACTACTCAATTATAGAATTACAATTGAATTGTATATTCAAAACAATCGTAAAAATATAAACTCTTAAATAAATCAATAAATTACTCTTTATGAAAAAAACAATACTAATGTCACTGCTGTTCATCGCCTCTGTGATAACAGCATCCGCACAGGATTTCAGTACTCGTTATGGTAAAGTAACCAAGGACGAACTCACCATGACATCTTATCCAAAAGACACGACTGCCACAGCGGTAACTCTCTATAAAAATGTAGAGGCAAGGTATGCATATATATACGGGAAATTCGTAATAGAATACTATTACGAAACAAAAATTAAAGTATTAAAGGCAGAAGGTAAGGAATATGCCGACGTAAACATTCCTTTTTATAACACAGGAAAGTCGGGTGATGCTAAAGAAACAGTGAGTAGAATTGAGGCTTACGCTTATAACCTTGAAGACGGCAAAATAAACAAAACAAAAATGGAGAAAAGCTACATTTTTGAAGAACAGCTAAACACCAACCTTAAACAGATTAAATTCTCTATACCATCAGTAAAGGCAGGAACAGTAATAGAATATAAGTATAATATAACTTCCGAACTTTACTGGCAGTTTGCCGATATGATTATTCAGCAGAACATTCCGGTGAAGTATGCTAAATATGAGGTTCTGATACCCGAATACTTTAATTATAACATTGAAACTAGAGGTGGCGAGTTCTTAAAAATGGAAGAAGTTCCTAGTAACCAGAATTTCACAGTTATGGGTGACGATCATCTAACTTCTTCGGTAAATTGTTCTTCCAGACAACTGACATTTACAGTAAATGATCTTTCTGCGTTGAAAGATGAACCTAATGTGTGGTGTGCCGAAGATTTCTGTACAAAGGTTACTTTCGAACTAAAAGGAATACAGTTTCCAAACTCAATATACCAATCGTACACAACAGACTGGAACAAAATTGAAGAATTACTTAAAAATGAAAACGATTTTGGTGGATTACTTAAACTTAAAAATCCATTCAAGGAAGAAATGAGTGCTATTAATATCAAAGATTTAAGTACACAAGATAAAATACGTTCCATTTATCAGTTACTTAAGAAAAAAATATCATGGAATGAGAATTACCACTTTTATGGAAATAATATAAAGAAAGCCATAAAAGAAGGATCAGGAAGCAATGCTGATATTAACTTTATTCTTATAAGCATGTTGAAGGATGCAGGTATAAATGCTTTCCCCATTATGATGAGTACAAGAGATCAGGGAAGACTACCTTTAACCTATCCTAGTATCAATAAACTAAATACTTTTATTGTGGGAATAAACGACACAGACAGTACAGTTGTTTTTCTTGATGGTTCAGTAAAGAACGGAGATATAAACATATTACCTCCAAAGCTGATGGTAGACAGAGCCAGAATTTATAATGTAAATGGAAAGGGAGACTGGATTGATTTAACTAATATAGGCAGGAATAGTATCAACACACTAATCAAAGGATCTATTACACCTGAAGGTAAAGTAGAAGGTGAAAGAGTCACATATTATTTTGGTGAATATGCTGAACAGGTACGCACATCATTCAAGGCGGCCAAAGATAGTACTACTTATATTGAGAAAAAAGAGACAGAAGATGGCATTGATGCTAAAAAGTTCTCATTTAAAAATCTAAATAATTTTTCTTCTTCTGTGCAAGAAAATCTTGCATTCAATAAAGAGGCAATCTTTAACGATGAGCATATATATCTGAATCCTATGATATTTCCTCACCTAACAAAGAACCAGTTTACAAGCGAAACTCGTAAATTACCTATAGAGTTTAGTTATCCGCAAACATTCAAGCTCACATGTGTATTAGATATTCCCCAAGGTTATCAAATCGAAGAATTACCTAAATCCGTTAAAATAAACCTTGATAAAGATGGATGCAGTTGCACTTATAACATTAAAGTTATTGATAACAAAATACAATTGCTGTATATATTCTCACTAACAAGAATACTTTACTCAAAAGAAGAATATGCAACTTTACGTAACTTCTGGGGAACCATTGTTGACAAGAACAATGAACAAATCGTATTAAAAAAGGCAGATCCTCAGAATGCAGCAAATCAAACACAAACGTCACAGTTATAAACAGAAACATTAAGTTATGTGGAATAATAAAATTAAATATCTATTTTTCATTCTTCTAACCTTCAGCACTGCAAATGCTCAGGAACAACTAACATTTCCAGAAATAGCAGATTCACTGAAAGAAAACGCATACTCAGTAGTAAGGTTCTACGAGAAAGAATTCAAGTATCAATCTGATGTCAGTGGCGAAGAAAAAACAACCACAATCATTACCATCCTCAACTCTAAAGGAGAAGATGATGCTGGTTTTGCATGCTACACAGACCCTTTCCACGAATTAAAAGACTTTAGCGGAGCTATTTACGATGCTAGTGGTCGTTTGATTCGTAAGATTAAACAGTCTGAATTAAAGTCTACCGAGTTTTCAATGAATCTGGCATCAGATGACAAAAATTACTTTTTCAGTCCTACCTTAGTCAATTACCCTGTAACAATAAAATACGAATGGGTCATTAAAACCAAGAAAGGATTATTGGGGTTACCAGTATTCTGGCCTCAGGACAGTTATAACCAATCGGTAGAAGAGGCGACTTATCGTCTTTATGCACCCACAAACGCTGAATTTCTTTATAAGGCAATCAATATGAGTGCTCAATCCGAAAAGAAAGACGGAAAAGAAGGAGCTTATCAGGAATGGAAGCTAAAAAATATCAAAGCTATTGAAGATGAGCCTTACTCAAGATCTTTATCAACATTGGTGCCTATTCTTTACATTACTCCGAAGAACTTCACATACGACAAGACTCATGGTAATTTAAGCAGTTGGAAATCTTTTGGGGACTGGGAATACAGCTTACTGAAAGACAGAGATATTCTGCCTGATGCCTTTAAACAAACTCTTGCAGAAATTACTAAAGATTGTAAAACCGATTATGATAAAGTAAAAGCCGTTTATGATTATCTGGCAAAAACAACCAGATATGTTAGTATCCAGTTAGGCATCGGAGGATACCAGCCCATGACAGCCGAAGAAGTAGCAAAGACAGGCTTTGGAGATTGCAAAGCATTATCCAACTATGCAAAAGCCATGCTAAAAGAATTGGGTATCCCGTCTACATATACGGTTATAAGTACTGTCTATCCAAAACTATTTAAGGATTTTCCAAACTTTAGCCAGTTAGATCATGTAATCCTTCAGGTTCCATTAAAAGAAAAAACACTTTGGCTGGAATGCACCAACCCAGATTATCCTCTTGGATATGTTCATAGTAACATTGCCGGTCACGAAGCGATTTTAATAAAAGAAACCGGAGGGGAAGTTCTCAGGTTGCCTGCTTACAAAGATTCATTAAATACAGAGAGTCACACAGCCACCATTAGTCTCACAGAAGAAGGATCGGCAACAGCCAAAGTTATACGAACAAGTAATCTTATTCAGTACGAACAAATATCCGAAATAACAAAGCTTCCTCCTGTTAAACAGATAGACTATTTGCGAGAAGATATTCAACTGCCCCAAGCAAGAGTGAATAATGTTACTTACAAGGAAGATAAATCGGCAAAACCATCCATCGTTGTAAATTACAATGTGAATTGTGAAAAGTACGGAAACAAAACAGGCAACAGACTTTTTGTACCAATTAATATTTTCCGACGCGGGCCATCCAAACTAGCTAATAAAAAAAGGATTCATCCTATTTACATAAACTATGGATATCTGGACAGTGATACTATAACTCTTGAGATTCCGAAAAACTACATAGTAGAATCTTTACCTAAACTTCCGGTTATAGACAAAAAGTTCGGAAAATTTAATGCAAGTATTGATGTAAACGGAGACAAAATAGTTATTGTTAATAAGTTATTCTTCCGTTCGGGTGAATACGATACTAAAGCATATCCTGAGTTCACAGCATTCTGTAAAGAGGTATCCAATGCATACGCCAGTAAGATTATTTTAAAGAAAAAAGCAGAATAAGAATTCAGCCTATTACAATCAGAAATCAGTTGGTAATATGGCTTAATACATTGAATCTATTTTGCTCATACAATTTATTATTTTGTGTAGAAAAACAAAAGGCTCAGTACAAAGGATATTTCCTTTTGTACTGAACCTTTTTTATTATGGAAGAGTTTTTTATAACCATTCTAAAAAAATCATCTACTGATTAAGGTGACGATTAACGTTTTTTTGTATCTTTACGAAATGAAACGTTTTGTTTCATGACGCCTGTTTTTATAGGCCCCTGGTCTCGTACATGAGACACTCCGACAAGAAAAGAAAAAATAAAATATATAATGAGTCACAAATGGAATTATCAACCTCCTACACAAGAACAGAAAGAAGCAAGCCTGAGTTTATCCGGCGAATTAGGGATTAGCCCTATTCTAGGAGAACTTCTTGTCCAGCGAGGAATTGAGACCGCCGCAGAGGCCAGAAAATTCTTCCGTCCACAGTTGCAGGACCTTCATGACCCTTTCCTGATGAAAGACATGGATGTGGCTGTTGATCGGCTCAACCAGGCCATGGGACGGAAAGAACGTATATTGATATATGGAGATTATGATGTAGACGGTACAACTGCTGTTGCGCTAGTCTATAAGTTTATTCAACAATTCTATTCAAATATTGACTATTACATTCCCGACCGTTATAGCGAAGGATATGGAGTTTCTACTCAAGGAATCGACTTTGCCTCCGAAACTGGGGTTGGTCTTATCATTGTGCTCGATTGTGGCATAAAGGCAGTTGATGAAATAACTTATGCCAAGGAAAAGGGTATTGATTTCATTATCTGCGATCACCATGTGCCGGATAATGTACTACCACCTGCAGTTGCTATTCTGAATGCAAAGCGGGAAGACAATACTTATCCCTACACTCACCTTTCCGGTTGCGGAGTAGGCTTTAAATTTATGCAGGCATTTGCCATGAACAATGGAATTGATTTCCATCAGCTGACCCCATTGCTCGACCTGGTTGCAGTAAGCATTGCTTCAGACATTGTGCCTATTATGGGAGAGAATCGCATTCTGGCTTTTTATGGATTAAAACAACTGAACGCCAATCCAAGCATAGGTTTGAAAGCCATTATTGATATTTGCGGACTAAGCGAAAAAGAGATTACCATGAGTGATATCGTTTTCAAGATTGGTCCTCGTATCAATGCTTCCGGAAGAATACAGAACGGTAAGGAAGCTGTTGATCTTCTAACAGAGAAGGATTATTCTCTTGCTCTGGAAAAAAGCAATCAGATTAACCAATACAATGAAACCCGCAAAGACCTGGACAAGACCATGACAGAAGAGGCCAACAATATTGTTGACCGCCTGGAAGGTTTAGCCAGCCGTCGCTCAATAGTGCTCTACAACGAAGAGTGGCACAAAGGAGTGATTGGGATTGTGGCTTCAAGATTGACAGAAATTTATTATCGACCGGCAGTAGTACTAACCAGAACCGACAATATGGCAACTGGTTCGGCTCGTTCAGTCTCTGGATTTGATGTATATAAAGCTATTGAACATTGCCGGGACCTACTTGAAAATTTTGGTGGTCATACCTATGCTGCCGGACTTTCAATGAAGGTTGAAAATGTAGAAAAGTTCACTCAGCGGTTTGAAGAATTTGTTTCTGATCATATTCTGCCTGAACAGCAAAGTGCAGTAATTGATATTGATGCAGAAATTGATTTTAAAGATATTAATCCCCGCTTCTTTTCCGATCTGAAGAAGTTTAATCCTTTTGGTCCGGAAAACCATAGAGCTATTTTCTGTACACACAATGTGTACGATTATGGTACTAGCAAAGTAGTAGGCAGAGAACAGGAACATATCAAGCTCGAACTGGTAGATAACAAGTCAAACAATGTAATGAATGGAATTGCTTTCGGACAAAGTTCACAAGCTCGTTATATAAAAACAAAACGATCCTTTGATATTTGCTATTCCATAGAAGAAAACACTCATAAACGCGGAGAAATTCAACTTATCATTGAAGATATAAAGCCTACAGAATAAATATGGCGGCGAATTACCGTGACATACTGAAACAATACTGGGGATACTCTCACTTCCGCGATTTACAGGAAGAGATTATCAACAGTATCGGTGAGGGAAATGATACACTTGGATTAATGCCTACCGGTGGAGGTAAGTCAATTACTTTTCAGGTACCAGCTCTTGCAAAAGAAGGTATTTGTATTGTGATTACTCCTCTGATCGCTCTAATGAAAGATCAGGTGGAGAATTTACAGAACCGGGGGATAAAAGCTTTAGCTGTTTATTCCGGTATGACACGGAAAGAGATTCTTATAGCGTTAGAAAACTGTATTTTCGGTGATTACAAGTTTCTATATATTTCTCCCGAAAGGCTTGACACAGAAATATTTCAGCTTAAATTGCGGAGTATGAAAGTGAGTATGATTACGGTCGATGAATCTCACTGCATCTCCCAATGGGGATATGACTTTCGTCCAGCTTACTTAAAAATTGCCGACATCAGAAGTCTGCTTCCAAGTGTCCCAGTGCTGGCACTGACAGCTACAGCCACCCCGGAAGTAGTAAAAGACATTCAGGAAAGGCTGCACTTTCCAAAGGAGAACGTCTTTCGCATGAGTTTCGAACGGAAAAATCTGGCTTATATTGTTCGCAAAACAGATAATAAGCAAGATGAACTGCTACATATCCTCAGCAAAGTGCCTGGCACAGCTATTGTATATGCCCGCAGTCGTAAAAGGACAAAGGATACTGCTGATTTTTTACGAAAAGCAGGTATATCATCCAATTTTTATCATGCCGGATTAAATAATGAAACAAAAGATCTCCGTCAGAAGCAATGGCAAGCAGGGGAATTTCGGGTAATGGTTGCCACCAATGCCTTTGGTATGGGTATTGACAAGGCAGATGTTAGATTGGTTGTTCATGTTGATTTGCCAGACTCGCCAGAAGCATACTTTCAGGAAGCCGGTCGTGCCGGTAGAGACGGGAAGAAAGCTTATGCAGTAATTCTCTATTCAAAATCAGATAAAGCAACACTCAACAAACGTGTGTCTGATACTTTTCCAGAGAAAGAGTATATCAAACAAATCTACGAGCACCTGAACTACTATTATCAAATGGCCATGGGCGACGGACTAGGCAGAATGTACGATTTCAGCCTGGAACAGTTCTGTCGAAATTTCAAGCATTTCCCTGTTCCGGCAGATGGTGCACTAAAAATTCTGACTCAGGCTGGATACATAGAATATACAGATGAACAAGACAATGCTTCAAGACTGATATTTACTGTAGGGAGGAATGAACTCTATAAGTTTCGTGAAATGGGACCAGAAGTAGAAGCACTTCTTCAGGCTATACTTCGTTCCTACACCGGAATTTTCACGGATTATGCTTATATTAGTGAAGAATCGCTAGCCATTCGTCTCAATATAACCCGGGAAAGAATTTATGAGATACTAATCTATTTATCCAAACGCCGAATTATAGACTATATACCTCATAAGAAAACACCTTATATTATATATACTCGTGAGCGAGTTGAGCTCCATCATCTTCATATTTCAAAAGAAGTTTATGAAGAAAGGAAAGAGAGATATGTAAAACGTATCAATGCAATGCTTGAATACGTTACCACAGATAATGCATGCCGCAGCCGAATGCTGCTTCGCTATTTCGGAGAAAAAAATGAGAACAACTGTAAGCAGTGCGATGTTTGTCTGCAGAAGAATAAAAGCGGATTAAAACAAGCTGATTTTGACGAACTGGCATCCCAGATATTTACCGTATTAAAAGAAAAGAGCATGACACCGGCCGAAATAGTTCGGAAACTTAATCTTGAACCGGATAGAATAAGCGTTGTTATCCAGTACTTGCTGGATGAAGGAAAATTAAATATTAAAGACGGATTTATAAACAATTCAGCAAATTGATTATTTTTGTCCTCAGTAAAAACGAATAAAAATCATATTATGGCAAACTTTTTTAAAACCTTCTTCACTGGAAACTCAGAAGAGTCAGAAGACGATAAAGCTAAAGCAGAGAAAAAGAACTTCGAGTTATTCAAATATGACGGAATGCGTGCCGAACGTATCGGGCAAATTGACTATGCCATCAAATGTTATAATGAAGCTTTGGCAATTCAAGACGATTTCGAAACTCTTGATTACCTGTCCAAAGCATATATACATCAGAATAATCTGGAAGAAGCAATAAAAACCTTGCATAAAATGATTGAGGTTGACCCTAGCGTAGCCTCAACTTATCTGAATTTGGCAAATCTTTGCTATCTACAGGAAGATTATCAAAATACAATTGATTATTGTATCAAAGCTATTGAACTAGAAGAGAACAACCTTGCTGCCTATCTGTTGCTGTCAAGAGGTAATCGCGGACAAAAAGACAATATTAATGCAATTGTAAACTTAACCAAGGCTATTTCCATTAAAGCCGATTTTGCTCAGGCTTACCTTCTCAGAGCTGAGGTTTTAAAAGATATGAACCAATATTCAAATGCATTGGAAGATGTAGAAAAAGTATTGGAACTAATGCCGGAAGAAGAGGCTGCTTATCTGCTTCGGGGAAAACTTAAGGAGCAGAATGAGTTATTTGATGAAGCCAGCGCCGATTACAGTAATGTAATAGAGCTTAATCCATTTAACGAACAGGCATATTTATACCTGGGACAGTTACTTATCACCGAAAAAAAATACACCGAAGCTATTGAACATTTTGACGAAGCAATAGAGTTGAAAGAAAACTTCAGTCAGGCTTATCACGAACGTGGTCGTGCCAAATTCCTTAACAATGACAAAGAAGGTTCACTTGAAGATATGAAAAAAGCAATGGAACTCGACCCCAAAGCAGAAGAAAATGTAAACGGTGAATTCAACAACTTTGCAGATATGTATTCTGGGGCAAAAATATTCTAAAACTTACTATTTAAAACAAAAAGCTCTTTTTTTTGAAAAAAAACTAGCTATTTTATTTGTTCTTCCAATAAAAGTCGTACATTTGTCCTCGAATTATTACAGAAGACAGAAATGAAATTATTCTCTTATACATATTCATTCTTTTTTTACTTTTACTTTAGCCAGAAAGTAGAGCGGGAATTTGTATGTGTAAATTAAGAACATAAATAATAAAAAGAAATAAACATAAAAATCCCGCTCCTTAGGAAGCGGGATTTTTTGTTTTACACAATTACTCAATATGAAAAAGATAGCCATACAAGGAACAAAGGGTTCATTTCATGATATAGCAGCTCATAAGTTATTCCCTGATGAAGCAATTCAGTTGATTTGCTGTGCGCATTTTCAGGATGTTTTTGATGCAGTAAAAGCCGACAGCCAGGTTATTGGTTTGGTTGCTATTGAAAACACCATTGCCGGTAGCCTTCTGCAAAATCACGAATTGCTGCGTAAAAGTCAACTGCAAATCATTGGAGAATACAAATTACGCATTTCCCACTGCTTAGTTTGCCTGCCCGATGAGGACTGGAAAGATATTGTGGAAGTAAACTCCCACCCCATCGCCTTAATGCAATGTCAGGAGTTTCTTGATAGCCATCCCAGTTTCAAGGTTGTAGAAGCAGAAGACACGGCAAAGAGTGCAGAAATGATAAAGAAAAAGAACCTAAGAGGTCATGCCGCCATCTGTTCCAAAGCTGCAGCCGAGATCTACGGAATGAAAGTCCTTCAGGAAGGTATTGAGACCAACAAACATAACTTCACCCGCTTCCTTGTTATAGCAGACCCATGGATGGCAGATGACTTCCGAAAAGACAAAAACATCAATAAAGCAAATATCGTTTTCTCATTAGCCCACACTGAAGGGAGTCTTTCCCAAGTTCTTTCAATTCTATCTTTCTACAACATCAATCTTACAAAAATACAATCATTGCCAATCATTGGCCGGGAATGGGAATATCTTTTTTATGTAGACATCGCATTTAAAGACTATCTAAGATACAAGCAGGCTATAGACGCAATAACACCATTAATCAAAGAACTAAGAATACTAGGAGAATATGAAGAAGGAAAATCAAGTATTTAACATCGCACCTGCTTCAAGACTGAACAGCGTAAGCGAATACTACTTCTCCAGAAAGCTGAAAGAAGTAGCGCAGATGAATGCAGAAGGGAAACAGGTCATTAGTCTGGGAATTGGAAGTCCCGACCTACCTCCTTCAAATGACACCCTCCAGACCATGTGTGAACAAACAATGCGCAGTGATGTACATGGTTACCAACCTTACACCGGTATACCAGAGCTTCGTAAAGGATTCTCCGATTGGTATAAAAAATGGTATAATGTTGATTTAAACCCTAACACAGAAATACAGCCCCTGATTGGTTCCAAAGAAGGAATCCTTCATGTAACGCTTGCTTTTGTGAATCCGGGAGAACAAGTTTTGGTTCCAAACCCAGGTTATCCTACCTATACTTCTCTCAGCAAGTTATTAGGTGCCGAGGTTGTTGCATACAATCTGAAAGAAGAAAACGGATGGATGCCCGATTTTGAAGAACTGGAGAAGATGGATCTGAGCAATGTAAAACTGATGTGGACCAACTATCCCAATATGCCTACAGGAGCCAATGCTTCTATGGACTTATATGAGAAATTAGTAGCCTTTGCCCGTAAACACAACATTGTTGTTGTAAACGACAATCCATACAGTTTTATCCTGAACGATAAACCTTTAAGCCTTCTAAGTGTTGAAGGAGCTAAGGAGTGTTGCATCGAGTTTAACTCAATGAGTAAAAGTCACAATATGCCGGGATGGCGTGTGGGAGTAATTGCAACCAATGCACAGTTCATCCAATGGATATTGAAAGTAAAAAGCAATATCGATTCCGGCATGTTCCGCCCATTGCAACTCGCTGCAGCAAAAGCTTTAAGTTGCGAAGCATCCTGGTACACCGAAATGAACAGCGTTTACCGTAAACGCCGTAAATTAGCAGGCGAAATAATGCACGCTTTAGGTTGCACTTACGATGAAAATCAGGTTGGAATGTTCCTCTGGGGAAAAGTTCCTGATTTTTGTGAAAATGTAGAAGCATTTACCGACAAGGTACTTTACGAAGCAAACGTTTTTGTTACTCCGGGATTTATATTCGGAAGTAACGGAGCAAGATACATTCGCCTTTCCCTGTGCTGCAATGAAGAAATGCTGGCAAATGCACTGGAAAGAATTAAAAACATGAATAAATAAAAACATAAAAATATACTCAAAATGGAATTAGAATCTATTTTATTACCAGGAGTGGAAGCAAAACGACCAATCGTAATTGCAGGTCCATGTAGCGCAGAAACAGAAGAACAAGTGATGGAAACAGCTAAGCAGTTGGCTAGTAGAGGAATTAAGATTTTCCGAGCCGGAATTTGGAAACCACGTACTAAACCGGGAGGCTTCGAAGGTGTAGGTGTTGAAGGTCTCTCCTGGTTGCAAGATGTAAAAAAGGAAACAGGTATGTATGTATCTACAGAAGTAGCAACAGCCAAGCATGTTGATGAAGCACTTAAACACAATATCGACTTGTTATGGATCGGTGCCCGTACATCTGCTAATCCTTTCGCTGTTCAGGAAATTGCAGATTCACTTAGAGGTGTAGATATTCCTGTATTAATTAAAAACCCTGTAAATCCCGACCTGGAATTATGGATTGGTGCTCTGGAGCGTCTTCACAATGCAGGTATAAAGCGTCTTGGAGCAATTCACCGCGGATTCAGTACATACGATAAAAAGATATATAGAAATCTTCCTCAATGGCACATTCCAATTGAACTACGTCGCCGTATACCTAATTTGCCAATATTCTGTGATCCTAGTCACATTGGAGGGAAACGCGAACTTATCGCTCCACTCTGTCAGCAAGCAATGGACTTGAATTTCGACGGGTTGATTATTGAATCACACTGTAATCCGGATGTAGCCCTCAGTGATGCTTCACAGCAGGTTACTCCTGACATCTTAGATTATATTCTTAACTTGTTGGTTATCCGTAACGAAACTCAAACTACAGAAAGCCTTGCAGAGTTAAGAAGACAGATTGATGATTGCGATAACTCATTGCTAGAAACATTGGCAAAAAGAATGAGAATCAGCCGCGAAATTGGAACTTTCAAAAAAGAGCACAATATGACTATCCTTCAAACCGGACGTTATGATGAGATTCTTTCAAAAAGAGGAGCGCAAGGTGAAGAATTCGGTATGGATGCAGAGTTTGTAAAATCTGTATTCGAGGCAATCCATGAAGAATCAGTTCGTCAGCAAATGGAAGTTATAAACAAGTAAAGCAACAATCAACATGAGAATATTAATTCTTGGAGCCGGTAAAATGGGCTCCTTCTTTACAGATGTATTAAGTTTCCAGCACGAAACAGCCGTATACGATGTTAATCCACAACAACTTCGTTTTGTATACAACACGTATCGTTTCACCACGCTGGAAGAGATAAAGGATTTTGAACCGGAACTTGTAATCAATGCAGTAACCGTAAAATATACACTGGAAGCTTTCAAACAGGTTATTCCTGTATTGACAAAAGATTGTATTCTAAGTGATATTGCAAGTGTAAAGACAGGATTAAAGAAATTCTATCAGGAAAGCGGATTCCGTTACGTATCCTCACATCCTATGTTTGGCCCTACATTTGCCAGTCTCAGCAATTTGTCGAGTGAAAGTGCCATTATCATTTCAGAGAGTGATCATCTGGGAAAAGTATTTTTCAAGGATCTTTATAGCACACTTGGGCTGAACATCTTTGAATACACCTTTGATGAGCATGATGAGACTGTAGCTTATTCATTATCCATTCCTTTTGTTTCAACCTTTGTCTTTGCAGCGGTAATGAAACATCAGGAAGCGCCAGGCACTACATTCAAAAAGCACATGGCTATAGCCAAAGGATTGATGAGTGAGGATGATTATTTACTTCAGGAGATCCTTTTCAACCCACGTACACCTGCACAAGTAGAAAATATACGTCGTGAGCTGAAAGAAGTTTTGGAAATTATAACCAATAAGGATGCCGACAGACTGAAAAAGTATCTTACGAAAATTCGTAAGAACATTCAATAAACTTAAAACAACCAATTAAAAGGCTCAAAAGACATTCATCGTAATGCATTTTGAGCCTTTATCGCTTTAAGTTTATAAAAAGAACTAAACTGATTGTAATAGCAATTCTCCTCTAAAAAGAATTCTATGCCCTGACAAATATATAGCTTTTTATGTAGTTTATTTCGGCTTAGCTGTCATAGTTCTGGCATTATTGCATTCAGTCAAATTCTGTTTCTAAATTGCCTACCATTCGGATTGGCAAGCTTTCCGAAGCCTCACTATTAGTTACTAGAACGATGATTCTTTTCTTATCAAAAGTAATATGGTAATTTTCATTACTGCTATCTTCAATAAATATCAATTTCAAACACATATTTTCAGAATCCGTCCAGATATAGTTTCCAGCTACAGCAAATGGTGAAAGGCCTATCGGATTCCGATATATAGCATTGTAATACGGACTGTTCTTATTTGTTTCACTATATCTCCAGAGGTTGTTACCGCATACAAAATTGTGGGTCGCGCTGTTTGTTCTGATCGTTAAATAACAAAGATTATCTTTCTGCTTCAAAGCAATATTTCTGATACCAAGATCATTGCTTTCCATTGCATAGATCTTCGAAAAATTATCTTTTTTGATTTCACTCTTGGTTTTGAATGGTGAAGGTAGTTCTAGTGTTTTCAGTTTTTGAGTCAGTGCATTGTATGCTTTCCTATTCTCAGGTAGTTTATTACTGACAAAAGCAGGCAGAATATGCTCCCACACTTGCTGAAGCTCTTTTTGCATATCGTTCACATTAGCAGTAATGGCCAATACCGCATCCTGATCAGGCATTACAATGATGCACTGTCCGTAAGAGCCGTCAGCTCTGTATGCATTATGCTGGCAGCGCCACAAATAATATCCATAACCTTGTGCCCAGTCTGATTTGGCTTTCTCTGCGTCGGTTAAACTGGTGCCATTCTCAATCTGTGCTTTGATAGCTTCTTCAATCCAGCTGGCAGGCAACAGTTGCCTGCCGTTCCACTTTCCTTTCTGCAGGTACAACTGTCCCAGTTTTGCCATGTCAGCAGTTCTTATACTCATCCCCCAGCCGCCGCACACTATACCTGCCGGGCTTTGTTCGCTGGCAACATCCTTCATTTGCAGTGGATCAAATAGTCTTGGTTGAAGATAATCAAGTAAAGTACTCCCCGTAACCCGTTGCAGAATTGCCGACATCAGATAGGCAGCATACGAATTATAAGTAAATTTATTTACTTTCAAAGGATCCTGGTTAGCACAAAGAAATGCTTTTATCCAATCCACATCACGTAGTCTGAAGTCTGTAAAAGGTTCTTCCCCTGCAGACATATTGAGCAGGTTCCTGACTGTCAGACTCTTTACAAACGAATTTATCGGACATTCACTATATTCAGGAAAAAAGGAGATAACCTTGTCATCCAGTGAAAGACGTTTTTCGGCTATGGCAAATCCCACAGCAGTCGATGTGTATGTTTTGCTTACCGAATACATAATGTGCCGCATGTCTGGCTGATAAGGATTCCACCAACCTTCAGTCACGACTTTCCCATGTCTGAGCAACATAAAACTATGCAATTCCATATTACAAGTTTCTACCGATTCAATAAATTTCAATATTCCTTCCGATTTCACACCTTCCGCCTCCGGTGTGCTCCGAAACAGACCATCTGAGCATACTACATTATTTTTTTGTGCAACCAAAGACAGTTGAAAGATTAAGAAAATAAGGAATAATAATATGCGCCTCATTGCATTGTCATTATTAAGATTATAGTAAATGTAAAGAACTAATAATTCAAAGTCATTCACTTAAAGTTTGCCTATATTATTGCCCATTATGTGCTGGATGGATGTATATTAAGTTATTATCACTAACTTTAAAATTAATAGGTACAGCATTTCTTAAAGAATTAAGTACGGAATCAATGCTTTCTCTTTTTATTAACACTCCTGAATAAGTGTTTTTATCAATATTTGGAGATAAAATAATTCTCACTTTATACAACTGTTCAAGCGTATTAACTATTTCAGATATTGTAGCTTTTTCAAATGGAATTAAGTTATTTCTCCATACTGCATCTAATTTTGCATTTACTTGTTTAACAACAAGTCGTCCAGTTCTACTGTCAAGTTCTGCTTTTTGCCCTGGCGATAAAACAATCTGTCCCTCGTTTCTATTTCCTTTAACTTCAACCATACCTTCTATCAAGGAGACCTCTGCAATCTTACTATATTTGCTACTTTTCAAATCAAACACAGTCCCCAATACTTTTACTTGCATAACGTCGCTACTTACAATGAAAGGTTTAGATTTATCCTTCTTTACTTCAAAATAAGCTTCTCCATTAACTGTTACCCGGCGGCAATCTTTTGCAAAAGACTCAGGATATTTAAGTACAGTAGAGTGATTCAGCCAGACTTTTGTACCATCTGGTAATTGTATTCTTTTCACGGATTCTTTCTCAGAAACAGAAACAATTATCTCATTTGCTTTTAAAAGAGTGTTAGAAAGATAAGTCCCCCCCACTACTCCCAAAGTTAAAACTACAATAAATATTGCAGCATACTTAAAAAGTAGAGGTAAACGAAAAAACGTCTTCTTATGATGATCACATATTTCTATTTCTCTAAACAATCGGTATTTAGCTTTTTCAATATGATCTAAAGATTGAAAATGCTCCATATTACCAGAGTGAAAGGCTTCTTCGATTAAAAACAAATTTCTTGCATTCTTTTCAGATTTACTCAACCACAAGTTTATTTCCCGCCAATCATCTTTGGAACATTCACCTTTCAAATACTTCAATAATAACTCTTCACCTATATTATCCATGATACAATCTATTTTAGATATAAAACAACCATAAACCAGGAAACACTTAATCTATTAAACTTAATAAAATCAAAAAAGACAAATGACTTAAATTACTTCTTAAGAACTTTAAAGACTTGTACATATGAGCTTCAACAGTTCTTAGAGAAATATTAAGAACATCAGCTATTTCCTTATTCTTTAATCCATGCAGATAGCTAAGCTTAAATACTTCTTTACTTTTTTCAGGAAGTTGGTCAATCATTCCATAAATTTCCTTGCGAAGTTCCATATTTTCTATTCTCGATATCGTATCATTATAGTCAGGTTCATAAAAAGCTATTTTACGTTTATAAACCTCTTCAGCCTCCGCACTATAATCGTTTTCTACTTTCTTATGTTTTAGTACATTAATTGCTTTGTTATAAACTAAACGATAAAGATATGCCTGAACCTCGCCATCCAACTCTATAGAATCCCTATGCTTCCAAAGTTCCAAAAAAGTATCTTGTACAACATCTTCAGCTTCGTCAATACTTAAAAACCGGGTAGCATAAAAAAGTAATTTAGGGTAGTACTTTTGAAATACCCCATCAAATGCTATATAAACATGATCAACGTTCATGTTGTTTTTCATATATTTCGATTAAAGTTATATAACAATACATAGTAGAAACAATCATACTTCAAAAAACACTTATAGCATTTTCTATTTTTAAAACTTCTTTAGAATTTCAGTTTAGAGAATATAAGTGGGAATAATATAACGTTAATACTGCATGCAGCAGAATAATTATTACCTATGTATAATTGCAATTCCTTAAAGCAAAGATAAAAAACTATTTTATTTTTTTCGTCTTAAAAGCTATTCCGAAAATAATAATATCACCGGGGCTACACAATTTGATTTATAACTAAAATGTGGAGGCTTAATCAAAGCAAGTCTCCACATTCTTATAAAAACTAAAATAAATTAATTTCTACTCCATCTATGGGAGTACACTTTGGGTATTATTGACTATTTTTGTTTGTACAAAAATATCCATAATATAACTTCTCATTCTTTACAAACGAGAATGTAGCCCATATTTTAGTGCCATCATTCTTTATAATTTCCAAATTAAGAGGTTCATCAGTAAAACTTACACTGTATTTATAGCTAAATGTAGCATCACTTTTGATCCCTAAATTATTATCACCTGAGAAATAAAATTTCATATAATAATAAGAAGAATAATAAGTCCAACCATACAGATTTTTTCCATTTTCAATTGTATTTACTAATTTAAAAGATGAACTAGTACTAGAAGGCATAGAATATCCATAGAAAGAGAATCTTGAAGTAGCATCAGATTTAATAAAATTCAGTTCATCTTCAGAATAAGGAATAGTTGTAGTTTCTACTTTGACTGTAACATTTGTAGAAAGTCCATATGAATCAGATACTTTTATGTTGGCAACTCCTTTTTTATGGGCTACAATTTGTATAATACTATCACCAGAGATTGAAGTATCCACAATATTAGTGTCACTTTTTGCAATATAAGAGCCATTTCCTCCTAGTATTTTCAGAGATATCTGAGCATCATTCCCTAATTTCATACTAATATTCACAGAATTATTAGCCAACTTTATTGCATTATAATGTGACACTACTTTTATTTGCCTGAACTCATTATTTTTATCTGAAACCAGAACAGAAGTTGTGCCATTAGTCACTCCTTTAATATATATTTTATTATCTAATAATTCAGCTTTAGCAATATCTGAATTCAGAGAAAATACCTGGTACTCACCTGCCCCTTGAGTTATGTTTACTATTGCAGTACTATCAACAGATATCTCAATTGTTGATTTCCCTAATTCTAATTCCGGAATTTCAACAGGAATAATATCTTCCTTGTCATCTTTACACGAAATAAAACTAATAGACGATATTGCAATTGCAAATAATATCAGTTTATATTTTATATTCATAATATTTTTTTTATTTAGTAATTACCAATCTTTAGAATAAGGTTTACCATCATAAACCAATTCATCATCAAATAAAACTTTAGCTATACTTTGCATAGCTGTCAGCTGTCTGCTTAAGTTTGAGCGGTTTGGATCCATTGCAAATATCATATGAGCTCCATAGCCATTTGTACGTAATTTCTGAAGATTTGAGTCACTTGTATAACGTCCGAGGTTAAATTCTTGTGAATAAAGTGCCATATGAGACTTTAGCATACCTGGATAATTACTACTTAAATCTGAACTTCCTCCATAATCGTGTATTCCATAATCTACAAAAGAACCAGATTGCAAACCGTCTATTGCTGGTAATGATGATGTTCGGCTGTAAACGTAAGAGCAAGTCAACTTATCAGGCATTGCTTGTTTACATTCATAAAACAAACGAGCTGCAGCAGCACTTGAAGGAGAAACAAACCCCGGAGGGACCGGAGTTATATAAGATGAGTACTCATCATCAAAAAAGACTCCATCCAAATGATAAGAATTACAAATAGCTTTCAATTCCTGTGCAAATAATTTAGCCGAACTATTACTTAAGTTTGCAACTCCCGATCTGTCGTGATTTCCTAAAATACCCAGAATAATCTTTATTCCCCTATCCTGAAGAGGTTTAAGGTAGTGCTCACGATTATTTAGCAACGCTTGTATATTCTCATTATTGTAAACATATACACGTCCTGTTTCTTCGTTATAATTAATATTTGCAGAAAAAAGAATTACCATATCAATCAGTGGTTTACCATTACTTTTTAATGTAAAACACAAGTTGTTTAATGGATTGGTATCATTAACCTCCATACAACTTATAATTTTAATGCCTGTCGACTTATTACAATCAGGAATGCCAGTCATGTCTTTTACAAAAATCAGATAGGACGATTCATTTTCATTCAGTTTTAAATTACCAGAAGTCACTTTTAACTTAATAGGAATTACATATGACTGATTCGCTTTTATTTCGGATGATGATGTATAAGATATCTTTATTCCATTCGAACGAGTTTCTCCAATTTGCAGTGAGTCTAAACCATTGTCACCAATACTCACATTATTTACAGGGAAAGCTTCATACTGACTATCATTTTTATTATTATAGTCATCAAGCACACTCTTGTCATAGCTTATTGAGATAATACAATTCTCTGTAGTTTTTTTTGAAGCATTAAAAAAGAACTCACTGCTTCCACTGCTTCTGAAATCTATATTATCAATAGCTCTTTTACCATCAACATCAGTTAAAAATCCCATTAAATCTGTGGTAGTCTCATAATTTGTTTCATCCACAGTTCCAACTTCGATGGTATCATCGCAGGAGACTAATATACCGCTTATAATAATTATCATTGCGGTAAATACTGAAGATATATATTTATTAATTTTCATTGTTTCACAATTATAAGTTCATTGTTGAATTATTTTTTAGTCGCAGGTAAATTTACGGATGTCCAGGTTATTATATTTTTTGCTGTTAAATCATTTCCATTGCCTGTTTGGTCTTTAACAACTAACCCTTGTCCTTCATTACATTTCCAATATGCAACTAATCCTTCAGATATAGGATCTACCTGATAAAAGTGATATTGAGAATTTATTTCTTCTTCAGTTAATGCTTTATTCCATATTCTGCATTCTGAAAAATCTCCAGCCAGATAACGTCCATCTTCATAAGAACGTCCAATATAGAAGCCATTTGTACCATTCTTTGCAAGAGTAATTTTGCCTAAAGATTTTGTTGCTTCTGATTGTAGATTTCCGTTCACATATATTTTTATAGCTCCTGTTGTGCTATCATAGGTCAGTGCAATATGTATCCATTGATTAGTTGGAAGTCCTTTACTAGAATCTGAGCCAGGCAAATTACCACTTGATGTGGCTAATTGTATCTGATTTGATGGGAATCCAGCATCGCCCAAGCGAATTAAGAAGTAACCTTCAATCCCCATAACAGTGCTAATTAACCGATCGAAATTCCGGGCACGAATTAACGTTTCCATTGTTAAAGCATTCATATTTGTTACAACTTCAGGTTTTACCCAGTTATCTATGTGCAGATAATTTTTCTCCATATCAGCTACAACATTAATTAGAGCAGATCCTTTTAACACAAAATAAGTAGTACGGGCACTCTCAAGCATTGAGATATTAGCATTATCCATTGTTACGGGTAATACATAAATTGTATCCCTGTTTAATTTGCTTATGTCTTTAAAATGAACCGTAACTGAAGTAGAATATACGCTACCAGCTGCTATAGTTGCTGTAGGTTGAAGTATTTCAAAATAATCAGAAGGCAGAGCCATAGCTTTTGCATTATATGATTTATTATAAGTATCCACTAATGACATATCAGCTTTATAAGTTATTTTAATCTCCTGACTTGCCGGTTTAGCAATTGCTGCTTCAATTGTTCTATCTTCTGTAGAGTTAGTACTTACTAAGATAGTACCTACCTTGGCACTATTAATATATACTTTATTCTCAAAACATTCAATATTATCATCACAAGAAGAAAATATTGCTGTTATACATAATAATATAAAATATAATCTATAATGTTTCATATTGTACTATTTTATAGATGGATTAATAGTTGAAATTGCATTTCTTGCATACTTATATACCATTCCAGGATTGTAATAATCATTATTTGTATTATAAATACCAAAACCGGAAATTTTAAAACTACTATGAGCAGAAATTATCCATTCAGCAGAAGCTGGCAGTAACAGGGTTTTTCCATCAGCTAAATATCCCGTTTTCTTGTCTGATGTATCTAAAGAGGTTGTTGTCGCAATAATTCCAAACCGATCAACTGGTACTCCATCAGCCATAGACATTTCCAGAGTATAATTAAATAATGATTCATTAGTAACAGCATTTACAGGCAACAAGATGTTTTTACACTGTTCCAAAATATTTTTATCCACCATATTTTCTGGTTTTCCTTCAAAAACTAGAATTTTTTCCTGATGTCTCGAATACCAGGTAGATATCATTCCGATAAATGTTTTTTCATTGGCTATATACAACCTCTTCTCTGCATCTGTCATATATTGTACACTTTTACCTTTATATGCAATAGAAATCCCATCATATTGGTACTCATCAGCTATATTCAGTGCATGTTGAAGAGTATCTACCATAAAAGAAATGAAATCAGAATCCGGCGTTTGTTTTATTACTCTATCTTCGAAGACCTGTTTAATAGATTCATAGTTTATAGAGTAGATAACTTTGGTATTTTTTTCCTTACGTACTTTCTGAATCTCTTCTTTTTCGAAATCGGCCAGGCTATCTGGATACATCAAAACAATAAAATCAATACTATCAGGAAGTTCTGTTATATGTTGAGCGCGATTAAAAGGCTTCTTCTCACTATTATCAAACCATGCATACACTATTTTATGATCAGGATCATTTTTGTATGCAACCAGATTTTGCAAATACTTAGCATACAATTCAGGAGTCTGATTAGTAATATTGGGAGTCTTAACTTCAATGCTTTCCAGATCTGTCCAATTACTACAAGAGTAAAGCAATGCTAAAACAAAGCAAGATACTGCCAACACTAATTTATTCTTTATTTTTTTCATAATCTATTTTAATTTGTTAGTTCTTCTTAGCCCACCAAACATCTGTACCCATATTATCAGGACCTTTCAGGTAGTCAGTGATAGCTTTTTGCAGGTATTCACTGTTCTCTGTATATTCTTCCTGTGGATATGCTAATCTGCGAGCCATACGAGTATTATCTACAGTTCCTCCACTATTGTTAACTTGAGCTTCCATAAGTTTAGGATATCCGGTTCGTCTGTATTCAGACCAAGATTCTATTCCTAGTGGAAAATTTGCAATCCATTTCTGAGTAATGATACGTTCCAGACTTTTTTCAAATCCTTCAGATTCGTTCCATTTAATAGTTATTGTACTTGTATTTTTATCGTAAGAAAACAAAGTATTAACAGGATCCTTATGAACATTTGGCATACTAGTCGCATCACTAATATAAGTTTTAGAATTACTAGCTCCCCATTGTTCAAATGAAAGTTCAATTCCTTGATTATAAAATCCTTCCTGAGGCGTTGAAGCTGAAGCAGATGGTGTTCCCATATTCCATCCTCTTAATGCTCCTTCAGCTTTTAAAAAAGCAATTTCAGCTGCATTCATCCACAACACCTTATCATTCGTTTTTACATTCATATTTGTATATTGTTTCACAGTAGTACCACCCGGAATTTGAATACCAGAACGGAGACCAATATATCCGTTTGTTGTATTATCAAATGTTGAATTAGTGAAATACTTCTCTCTGCGAGGATCCTTATATCCATTCATATATGATGTAATATCTGCAGAAATTCGTGAATCTCCATTATTATATTCATACATGATTACACGAAATGGATTCGTAACAGAAACTGTCATGTACGCATTATCATCGTTCGAAGACATTGTTCCTACAGAATGATTAGCTGCTTCTTCTGCTTTCTTTTGTGCTACATCAGGCAAAACATTTACAATGCGCATAGCTAACCGTAACTTCAGAGAATTTGCCAATTTTATCCATTTAATTACTTTTCCTTTATATACACGATCGGCATTTTCATTAAAATCGTTTGTTTGATTCTCTGTTAAAGTCTCTATTGCTTCATCCAATTCAGATATCATCTTAATATAAATATCTTTTTGGGAATCGTATGGAGCAGTTAATTTTCCATCTTGTCCTACCTGAGAATATGGTATAGGGCCATAAATATCTGTTACACGGGACAAAGCTGCAACTTTAATAACTTTTCCAACAGCTAAAGGTACAGGATCTTTAGTTGCATTAGCCAACTCACTCTCTCTTATAAAAATAGCAGGTATTACGTCATTGAAAGCAACACGCAACCAGTGATTTTCAGGACTATATTGTGCAAAGTTTTTCCCATTAAATCCACTATTCGAATCAGCAAAGTAACCTCCATACGAACCTCCCAACAAGCATTCTATAAATTGGTTTGTATTTACATCTAAAGGAATTACCCAACCTTCCATACCAGTTAATGATGCCCTCATAAGATATCCATCACGTTGCATTTCATCGTATGTAGCTTCATATGGGTTAGTATTGAAATCCCCATATTTATCAGTACAAGCTCCCACCAAAGATGCTGTGAGACTGAGAAACATTAATTTTAATATAGATATATTTAGTTTCATATTTTGTGTTATTAGAATTTCAGACGAACATTAAAACCTATATTACGCATATTAGGCATCATAAAATTATCAATCCCTTGGTAGTAGTTACCAGTCGTAGCAGTTGTTTCAGGATCAAATGGTGCTTTGCAATAAATCATCCACAAATTACGGGCTACTAATGATAATGTTATGTCTGCTATATTTTTCAAACTCCTTTTAGGAATAGTATAACTAACATTTGCTTCCTGTAAGCGAACATTCGAAGCACTATAAGTATAAAATTGAGGAATACCATTCTTGGCACCAATAGCGCTATACCATTTTTCTGGGTTGACCATATCTCCTCCATTCACCAATACATATCCCTTATCTCTGGCTAAAGCAGATGTTTCAGATACTCCATACAAATCGAGAGCTGCCTGAGTAGCAGAATAAACAATACCACCAATCCGAGCAGATATCATAAATCCTAAAGTAAAGTTTTTGTAACTAAATTCATTTCTCCAGGCCATATTGCATTTTGGAAATACGCTTCCTAGTTTTATATCGCCCACTTGATTATTTGTTGTTACCTCCCCATTTGCATCGATATATATATAACCATTACTATCACGTTTTAAATCAGATAAAGAGTAGAGGTCACCTAATGTTCCTCCTTCTTTAAGGATAAAGTGTGCTTGTGATAATCCGCCCACATCCAGACGATTCTTATTTATAGTAGCACCAGTTTCCGGATGTACATAGTTTTTAACCAATTCAATAATTTTGTTTTTATTGGTGCTAAAAGTATAATTGGTTGACCAACCAAACTTTCCCCAATTATTCTTATACCCTAAGGCTAGCTCAGCACCTATATTTCTTACACTACCGGTTTGAATATAAAGTTTGTCATATTTTGAAGAAACTGATATTTGTGGATTAAACGTCTGATTGTAAGTTCTTGTATTATAAAAACTTAAATCAAAATTAAAATGGTTAGAAAAATGAGTGGTAAACCCAACTTCCCAGGAATCAGTCTTTTCAGGTTTCAGATTATACAAAGGATAATTACTTTTATTTTTCCAATCCTGCAATGAATTATCCCATTCATAAGTTGGATTTGCTAAAAACCGAGGAAATGGAAGTCCTACAGATGCAAAAGAAGCCCTCACTTTCATTAATGAAATCCATTTTGGCATGCTAAATATTTGAGATAAAATAAACGAGGTTCCTACTGAAGGATAAAAAAATGATTTTTTTACAGAATTAGGACCAGCCAGTTGAGAAGGCCAGTCATTACGTCCTGTTAAAGTTAAATAGTAAGCACTTTTATAACCTAATTCAACACTTGTAAAAAGTGATTTTGTCTGATCATGATAGCCTGATTGTGAACGCTTTGTTTTAGTATTATCAAGCTGGTAAACGTTAAACATATTAGAAAACAAATCCTCTCTCAATGGACCTCTGTTTTGCAATGCATCTTCTTGCATATCAGAAATTGAACCACCGATATTAGCCTGTAATGACATTGATTCTCCGAAGTTTTTATTCAAGTTAAGCATAAGATCTCCGTATGTCTGTTTATCTTTAGTTGTTCCAATTCCATAAAGTCCATTTTGAGAACCTTCTGTCAATGTAGTGTTTGAAGATGCATACAATTTCTCTGTGTATGTATTAAAAGAATTATCAATACGAATACGCCCTGCTACATTTAACCAATCAAATATTTTGTAGCTTAAATTTGCATTTAACATATAACGTTCTTTATTATTTTCACGCAAATTTCTGAAATTGATCCAATAAGGATTTTGCCCGGTAAATTCATTGATTTCCTGAGGCCAGTACTGAACATAAATTTTTCTTTGTGTATCATAGCGTTCATACATTCTTATATCATTCCAGTCATCACCGCGTGGAAATAAGTATGCAGTAACCAAAGGATTTGAGTATGTACCTTGATTGGTCATATTACGATCTTTCTGTATTATATAACTGGCACCAACATCTAATGTCATTCTATCTTTCAGAAATGAGGTGGTATTACGAAAAGTAAAGTTATAACGATCATAATCGTTATTAGGAATTAGTCCTTGTGAATTAACTGCACTACCAGAAATATAAGTCTGGTTCTTTTCTGAACCGGTAGAAAGTGCTACGTTTTCGGTTGTAATTACCCCTGTTTTAAAATAATCTTTTGAGGGAGAATATCCCATATAATTAGCGTCATTTAATCTATTCCCCCAGCTCTTATCCAATACTGTCACACTAGAATTCAAGCTTCCCGTTCCGTAACGATTTTGAAATTGAGGTAAGTGAAATGGATTTAAGAAATCTGTATTCTGTGACACTGTTAAAGTTGTACTTCCAGCCTTTCCCTTTTTTGTATTGATTACAATTGCTCCATTAGCAGCATTGCTTCCATATAAAGCAGCAGCTGCGGCACCAGTTAAAACTGTCATAGACTCAATATCTTCGGGGTTTATATCAGCAATAGCTTCAGTAGTTCCTTTAGAGTCAAATTCTTGTCCTCCTTCTGCCGAATTCAGATTAAACATCGGCACTCCATCAATAACATAAAGAGCGTTGCTAGATTGTTCAATACTTTTAGCACCACGCATTACAACTTTACTTGCACCTCCTATTCCTGAAGAACTGGCATTGATGGTCACACCAGCAACTTTTCCTGAAAGTGAGTTAATAAAGTTAGCATCTTTCACAGTTGTCAGTTCTTCACTTTTTATTTCCTGAACATTATAGCTTAATGCCTTTTGTGATCGTCTAATACCTAAAGCTGTTATAACTACCTCGTCAATCATCTTAGCATTTTCTTTTAAGGTGACATTAATGGTACTTTGCCCTTTTACATGTATCTCAGCTGTTTGATAACCAATAAATGAAAACTTCAGTATTGGTTCTGCACCATCTGTCATTACATTGTAATTACCATCTATATCAGTAATAATACCATTGGTTGATCCTTTTTCTATTACATTTACACCTATCAGGGGGTCTCCGTTATTGTCAATAACTTTACCTGTTATTTTATGTTTTTTAGAAACCTTTTCCTGATTAGGTTTAAATTGCTTATTCTCTGACAGATAAACAATATTATCCTCTATCTTGTATATAATACCTTTCCCTTTTAGAATTAATTCCAAAGTTTGCTCCAAAGTTGCATCTTTAATTTTCAAAGGTTCAATTGTGACAGATGCTAATTTATCATTATAGAAAAACTGGCATTTTGACTGAGATTGAATTTGTTTAATAACAGTTCCTAAATTTGTACGGTTAGTTGATAATGTTATCTGAGCCATACTCCACTGAAATGGAATTATTATAAACAAAAGAATCAATAAGGTTCGAAATAAATCCGATTTTCGAAACGAATGATTAACTTTCATAAATAGAATTTAATGGTTACACATTTATTTAACATCAAAAGAGGGTGTCGACTTGCCCGCATTTGTTAATAAAACAATGCAAATCTAAAAAACACTTACTTTAAATCTTTATTTTTTTTAAAAGTTTTTATAAAGTTAAGTATCGCGGCATTTAATAAAAAGGCTTTATTGAGTAAAAAATATGCTGAACCATTCGCTATAACAAATAAAAGCGTAGTTTTCTGATGTTAGTTTAAAACGATAAAAGTTCGCGGGCTCTCTCAAAAGGACTCTAAAATAATCTCAGCCCTTTTGCAATCCGGCATGCTTCAATTGAATTATCCACATGAAGTTTCTCTAATATATTTTGCCTATGCCTGTTTACAGTATTTATACTTATAGATAAATCAGATGCTATTTCTTTACTCATTTTGCCTTTATCAATTAACTGCAAAATTTCCGTCTCTCTGCTGGATAATATATTATTAGTGGTTTGAGCTTCAGGTTCAAGAATACACCCATCTACAGAATTGATTATAACATTTCCCGAAGATGTATTTGTCGATAAATTGTATAGACATAAAGCCAGCCAGATGCTATCGTTTGACTGACTTGCAATATAGAACATTCTATGTAAAACCTGAACATACTTGCCTGAGCTATCACACATACGTATATTGTTGGCAATGTGGTAATCCGTACGTTCATTTTTTGGTATAGTCTTTAAAAAATTAAAGAAGCGAAGCTCCTGCAAATGCTTTTCCAATAAATCATCCGGATGAATGCGACTAAAAATATCTTCTTCCCATATAGAATGAATAATTTTCGTAGTACTTCGTTTAGCCAAGCCTAATATTTCTGCCACTCTTCCATAAAATATATAGCTTATATTTGTTTTCATATCACTCAATACAGCTATCGAATTTTCTATCCGTGCATAACTTAAAGCTATTTGTTTACATTCATCTAATCGGGCAGACAGCTCTTGTTCTTTTATGAATTTTTGTTTCAGCAATTCATCATTCAACTTGTGTTTAACATCCATAATAGTAGATAAAAGAATGGTTATTAATCAGTATTGCCTTTTTATATACAAGCATTTACCTTTGCAAAGGTAATTAAAACACATAGTTATTCTATTTTAGAGAAATTAAATATGAAAACAAATAAAAAAACTGTTTCAATATTATTTGCGCTGCTTATTACACAAATAATATCTGCTCAAACATTAGAAAAGATGCAATGGTATAATGAACCCGAACAATGGGAAATTAAGGATAAGACTATTTCGATGTATGTTACTCCACAAAGCGATTATTGGCGTATCTCGCATTATGGATTTACAGTTGATGACGCCCCTTTCTATTATTCAACATACGGTGGCGAATTCGAAGCAAAAGTAAAAATTACAGGTGAGTATAAGGCACGATTCGACCAAGCCGGACTAATGCTCCGCATTGATCCTGAGAATTACATGAAAGCTGGTATTGAGTTTGTAGACGGGAAATTTAACCTGAGCACAGTCGTTACTCATAAAACAAGCGACTGGAGTGTTATTACCATAGATAAGCCCGTTCCTTATATATGGATTAAAGCTATCAGGCGGTTGGATGCTGTTGAAATATCCTATTCTTTTGATGACAAGAATTACATTATGATGCGGAATGCATGGTTAAAAGATAATACTCCTGTAATGGTTGGAATCATGGCTGCCTGTCCTGATGGAAAAGGATTTAATGTAAAATTCGAGCACTTCAAAGTGCAGCATTTACCTGATATGCGCAGATTGGAATGGTTAAAAAGGAATGCAGAATAATGTTTGCATTACTGTTCAATACACCTCCTCCGGCCCAAATAGAGAATATACGTCGCGATTAGAAAGAGATTCTGGAAATTATCACCAATAAGGATGCCGACTGATTGAAAAAGTATCTTACGAAAATTCGTAAGAACATTCAATAAGCATAAAACAACTAATTAAAAGGCTCAAAACGCATTCATTGCAATGCGATTTGAGCCTTCATTTTTTTTGTGTCACAGGCTGTCACACTATTAAAATGATAATATTATTTCCACCAGCTTGGTGGAATAATTCCTTAACAACAGAACTTTTAAATCCTTTGTATTTTTCAATCCCAGCTAAGTACATAATTATTCAAATTGTAAAACTAAAAAAAACATTTTATCGAAAAAAGGAAAAACTTTTTCATTCTTATTTCTTAAATTTAAACAGACTCTTAGTACCTTTGCAAAATATTAGAGTAAAGTAAGTATTATTATGAGATTTATCTTTATTAGTGAATTTATGAAAAAAACATTGATGTTGTTATTGACATGCTTTTTTGTAGGTATTAGTCTGGTAACCGCCCAAAATCAAAAAATAACAGGAGTTGTTATTTGGGAAGATGATGGGCAACCTGTTGTTGGAGCGTCCATATTAGTGAAGGGTACAACTGTTGGAACTATCAGTGATATTGATGGCAATTTTACGCTGTTTAATGTTCCAGGTTCGGCAAAATCTTTAGTTGTTTCATTTATTGGAATGAAATCAGTAGAAGTTGCTGTTAAACCAACTGTGAAAATTGTTCTTGCATCTGATGCTCAAGTTGTTGATAAAGTAGTTGTAACGGCTTTAGGTATTTCTCGACAGAAGAGAACTTTAGGATATGCTGTTTCTGAGATCTCAGGAGATGAAATGTTGAAAGCTCGTGGTGGTGTAAGCAACCCGGTTAACTCATTGCAAGGTAAAATTGCCGGATTACAGATTCAAAGTGGATCAGGTACTATGGGTGGTTCTTCTAAAATACTCATTCGTGGTGTAAAATCAATTTCTGGAAATAACCAACCACTATTCGTTATTGATGGTGTGCCTATTGAAGGTACAGACTATAATAGTACAGACACTCAAATAGGTGATGGTGGTTATGACTATGGTAACCTGGTTCAGGACCTTAACCCGGATGATATTGAGAATATCTCCGTATTGAAAGGCCCTAATGCATCTGCTCTTTATGGTTCTCGTGGAACAAATGGTGTTATTATGATTACTACGAAGAAAGCTAAAAAAAGCGATGGATATGGTGTTACATTCAACTCTTCTATTGGCTTAGAAGTTGTGAATAAATTACCGAAGATGCAAAAGCTATATGGTGGTGGTTATTATGGATTCAAAAACATAGCTATCAACGGGAAGAATTATTTGTATCCGGATATGGCTACTGACGAAAGCTGGGGTGATAAATACGAAGGTCAAGATTTTGTTTCATGGCTTGATTTAGCAAAATGGGAAGATGGTGGAAAAGTTGGAAATCCAACAACTTCTAAATGGAATGCTCCTAAACATGATATTGATGATTTCTTCGAAACAGGTGTATCGTTTACTAATAACATTGCTGTAAGTCAGGTTACAGATAGAGCAAATGTACGTATATCATATACTAATTCAGATCTTACTGGTTATATGCCTAATAGCTCTTTAACAAAGAATATTTTTAATGCTTCTGCTTCTACTATTAGTGCAGATAAACGTCTGGAAGTATTCACTAACGTTACTTACTTCAATTCAAGAGCAAAAGGACGTCCAGAAACCGGGAACAGTGATAACAATGTTATGAAGCAATTCATTCAATGGGGACACCGTGAACTTGATATGAAAGAATTAAAGAGTATGTATATGAATTCAATCGGACATCAGGTAACATGGAACCGTACTGGATGGGATGACCCAACCCCAATGTACAACAATAATCCATATTGGTCACGTTATATGAATTATGAAAACGATTCACGCAACCGTATTTATGGTAATATTGGATTGAGCTACAAAATTCTGGATAACCTAAAGTTCCAGTATAAAGCAAATGTTGATTTCTTTGTTGATAAACAATATGAACGTAATGCTGTTTATTCTCCCGACCTATCTCGTTACTCTGAAATATCTCGTCAGCAGGTTGAAACAAACCATGAATTTATGTTGTCATACAATTCTCGTTTTAAGAGCGATTTCTCATTTGATGCCAACGTTGGTTCAAACTTTATGAATCGTAGGTATGAGTATATGTGGGGTGAAACAGATGGTGGATTGGCAATTCCTTTGTTCTATAACTTAAAGAACTCTGTTAACACTCCAAGATCTGAGAACTATATAGGTAAGAAATCTACAAGTTCTATATTTGCAAATGCTATGTTAGGGTATAAAAACACCTATTATTTGGATATGTCTTTACGTAATGACTGGTCATCAATATTTCCAAGCGGTAACAACTCATATCTGTATCCTTCAATAACTGGTAGTTTTATATTCTCTGAATTGTTGAAAGATAAAACTCCATGGCTTAGTTTTGGTAAATTGGGGTTGAGCTATGCTCATACAGTTAATGACATATATTCTCGAGATTCAAAGATTACAGTTAATACAGAAAATAGCTTAATGAATCCAGATCTAAAACCAGAGTCTACAAATTCTTATGAAGCAGCTCTTGAAATGTCTTTTTTGAATAACCGTTTGGGCTTTGAAGCAACAGTCTATTCAAGTGAAACAAAAAATCTGATTTTCCCTATAAATGGTACACATATACAATATGTTGCAAACTCTGGGGTAATGAGTAATAAAGGTTTTGAATTATCACTTCATGGAACTCCGGTGAATACTGCAAATTTTTCTTGGGTATCATCACTGGTTTTGGCATCAAATAAAAACAAAGTTAAGAAACTAGGTGAAGGAATAATGGGTTATTACATAGCTAGAACTCCTCATAATGTTTTAATTGGTGCTACCGTAGGAAAAGAATACGGAACTATTGAAGGCACCAATTTTGTATATGATGATAAAGGTAATAAAGTAATCGATGCAGAAGGAACTTATGTTTCTACTTACGATGACCAAAATCTTGGAAAAGTCTATCCAGACTTTACAGGTGGGTGGAGTAATACATTCCGTTACAAGAATTTTGATTTAAGTGTGTTGTTTGATTTTTCTAAAGGCGGACATTATATTTCTACTTCTTATATGCGGGGAATGTATTGTGGTATGCTTGAGGAAACAGCTGCTATAAATGAAAAGGGAGTGAATATCCGTGAATCAATCGCTAATGGCGGTGGGGTATTATTGAAAGGTGTATTAGCTGATGGAACAGTAAATACTAAACGTATTGATGCAAGAACCTATGGTAATCAATTTTCCACAGGACCGGCTGCACAAAATGTATTCAAATCTGATTATTTAAAATTGCGTGAAATAAACATTGGTTATACAATACCTTTAAATAAAGCTTATTTTATCAAATCGTTCCGCATAGCAGCCTACGGACGTAACTTAGCTATTTGGGGACCAGATGTTAAGCACTTTGACCCAGAAGCAACAGTTACAAGCTCTGGCAATATTCAGGGGATAGAAAGTGGTGCTTTGCCTTCAGTTGCTAACTACGGGTTGAACTTTAGCTTGAAATTCTAGTCGTAATAGATTCTGAAAAAATACAATCAACTATCACTTAATAATCCTGTGATAAACAAAAGCTATTAAGCTTATGTATATTGCAGGATTATTATTTTCATCTATTCGCAAATATAATCAGCGTTAAACAATACAATTATAATATGCTGATTTCTTCCTCCGTTATTTCCTTAAACCGAGGAATCTCAACTCCATCTCTCACTACAGTCTCAAAAAACATTTTCTCAGGACGAATCCAGAATCCCTTTTCACCATACAAAGCCTGGTAAACAACCATACGTTCTAATGTCTCACTATCTTTGGCAACAGTTATCATCTTATACAAGCCTCCTTTGAAATGGCGGAAATATCTTTCTTTATTCATAATTTTAATTTTATATTCTACAATAATCATTCATTTTGAACCATTAGGAAATCCCTAATAGTTGCTTTGGGTTCTAACTATCCCTTATCATTAATACTGGGGCAATATATAAAAAAAGTAGTGCATATCAAAGAAAGCGAGAATACGATCTAATTTGCTTCTATAATATTTTGATTAAATAAAATTTAAACAGACTCTTGCATTTTTCAGGCTATATATTAAATGTATTTATTACATTTGTATATAATAAATAACAAAATTATGTTTGAACAGACATTTAAGAATATAGACGATATATTATATAAAGATTCGGGAGCGGATAGTGAATTAGATTACATCGGGCAAACCTCATGGGTATTGTTTCTTCGCTATCTTGACGGATTGGAACAAGATAAAGCTGATGAAGCAGCATTGCAAGGAAAAACATATAAAAGTATTATTGACGAAGAATATCGTTGGGGAAACTGGGCGATGCCTAAAAACTCTGAAGACGAGCTCGATTACAATCGCATAATGACAGGACCTGACTTAGTGCAGTTTGTTGACGGAAAGCTTTTTCCTTATCTGGCTAAGTTTAAAGAGAAAGCTGATAGCCCTCAAACCATTGAATATAAGATTGGTGAGATTTTCAGTGAACTGAAAAACAAAATACAAAGCGGATATAATCTTCGAGAGATTATTGAATTGGCAGACGGACTTCCATTCAGCTCACAAAAAGATAAGCACGAACTAAGCTACCTGTATGAATCGAAAATCAAGAATATGGGTAATGCAGGCCGTAACGGTGGGCAGTATTACACTCCGCGTCCGCTTATTCGATCCATTATAAAGGTGGTTAACCCGCAAATTGGCGAAACTGTTTATGACGGGGCTGTAGGTTCTGCCGGTTTCCTTTGCGAGACGTATGAATATATGACAAGGAATAGAGAAGCGCTGACTACAAACGATCTTGAAACACTTCAGAAGAGAACATTCTACGGAAAAGAAAAAAAGAATCTGGCTTACGTTATTGGTATTATGAATATGATATTGCACGGCATTGAAGCTCCTAATATTATTCATACAAACACGCTGAGCGAGAATCTGCACGATATACAAGAGAAAGATCGTCATAATGTAATCCTTGCCAATCCACCTTTTGGAGGAAAAGAGCGCAAGGAGGTTCAGCAGAATTTCGATATAAAAACGGGTGAAACAGCCTTTCTATTCCTGCAACATTTCATTAAGATACTCAAGGCAGGCGGACGGGCAGGTATCGTTATCAAGAATACATTCCTAAGCAATACCGACAATGCTTCTGTTTCGCTGCGTAAACATTTGCTGGAAAGCTGTAATCTTCATTCTATACTTGATATGCCCGGAGGTACATTCCTCGGTGCCGGTGTAAAAACTGTAGTTCTGTTCTTTGATAAAGGCGAATCTACAAAGAAGGTTTGGTATTACCAGCTCGATCCGGGAAGAAATATGGGTAAAACCAATCCGCTGAATGATGATGATTTGGCTGAATTTGTTGCCCTGCAAAAGGATAAAATCGATAGCGAAAAGAGTTGGACCATTGATATTGCCGATATTGATACAGAAACTTACGACCTCAGTGTGAAGAATCCTTTTACTCCGGAAGAGGCTCCTTTGCGCTCTCCGATAGAGATTATTAAAGAGATGGAAGCCCTTGATGTGCAGACTGCCGAAATTTTGAAACGAGTGAAGGCAATGCTATGAGAGAAACTCATTTCTATATAAAAGGAACAATTCAGATAACCCATCCCATTGGAATTTCGGATTATCAGCTTACAAAACTTTTTCCGGAAGAGTTTAAAAGTAGCTTGCCTACTGTGGAAGAATTAGAAAATGAATTAAAGAAACTGGATGATGGAGAAGAGTAGAAAGAAATTGCCTGCTGGATGGGAGATGAAGACGCTCGGGGAGGTTTGTGAATTAATAAATAGAGGCATCTCTCCTAGGTATATTGAATCTGGTGGTTTACGCGTATTTAATCAAAAATGTATTCGTGACCACAAAGTAAATATGGAATTAGGTCGTTATCATGATAATTTAACAAAAATTGTACCAGAAGAAAGATATATTAAATATGGAGATGTTTTGGTTAATTCTACAGGGACTGGAACATTAGGCCGAGTAGCCCAAGTTTTATTTGATAGCAATGCAACTGTTGATTCTCACGTTACAATCGTTAGACCTAAACCTAATTTATTTGTATTACCTTATTTTGGGTATGGAATGATTGCTATTGAAGAAGAAATAGCTCAAAGGGGACAAGGATGCGGAGGGCAAATAGAACTATCAAGAGATGATTTAAAGAAAACTTTTTATTTATCTTATCCGCAATCTCATTATGAACAACAACGAATAGTAGCCAAATTAGATGAAGCCTTTGCAGAGATTGCAACAGCCAAAGCGAATATAGAACGTAACTTACAAAATTGCAAGGAGGTCTTTCAGTGTGAGTTGAATGCGATGTTTGCTAATAAAGGGAAAGATTGGAAGGAAGAAAAACTTAGTAAAATATGTGAAGTCAAAGATGGAACTCATGATTCACCGAAATATATCTTAAAAGGAATTCCATTTATTACCCAAAAGAATATAAAAGAAGATGGTTTAAATTTTGATAATATAAAATACATAAATCAGATAGATCATGATAAGTTTTATAAGAGGTCAAATGTAACCTTTGGAGATATATTAATTTCAATGATTGGTGCAAATAGAGGTATGGCTTGTATTGTTGATAGCAATGAAATATTTAGTATTAAAAATGTAGGTCTGATAAAAGCAAGCAAAAATATAAATTCACATTATTTGCTTTATTATCTGAAGTCTAATAAATCTATTTCATTCATTAAATCTTTTTCAAAAGGAGGAGCACAAGAGTTTATAGGATTAACTGAGCTCAGAAATTTTCCTATAATTACTACATCACAAGAAATACAGAAGAATATAGTTTCTAGGTTGGATAAACTTTATTTTGAAAGCAAACAGCTGGAACAAGCCTATCAACAAAAACTATCCTCTTTGGAAGAACTAAAAAAGAGCATATTACAAAAAGCATTTAGCGGAGAGCTAAAATAAAAAAAGTAAAATACTATGATTCAATTGGGATTAATTAAAGCTTATGGTATAAATTATCGTGGTGCGATTTTAAAAATAAAGAAATCACAAGACTATTTACAACCAATATATGAGGCATTTACAAATGCATATGAAGCAATAAAATTATTAAATAAAAAGCCTGATAATGAAAAAATATGTATAAAAATTTATTTTAGAAAAGATCTCTTCACAGACCAGGATGAAAGATTGAATTTTGAATCAATTAGTATTGAAGATACTGGTGTTGGATTCAATGATATAGAATTTGAAAGATTTATTAATTTAGATGATACGTCTAAACCTTTTTTCAATAAAGGTTCTGGAAGAATACAGTATATACATTCTTTTGAAAAAACTCATGTCATTAGTATTTATAAAGATGAGACTTCGAAAACAGGATTTAAACGAAGGGAATTCATACTATCGAAAAAGAAAGCTTTCTTGGATAAGAATGCCATTATAAATCACATATCCTGTGAAGATGTGGATGCAACTGAAACATTTACTGAATTAATATTTTCTGCTCCTTTAAAGGATAACTTTAATGAAGTTAACATTGATATATTAAAAGAAAATATTAAAAATAGATATTTGGCTTTGTTTTGTGAAAATAGATCTTGTTTACCTAAAATTATTCTGCAACAAATGGTAAATGAGATTCTCACAAAAGAACTATATATCACAAAAGATGATATTCCTCAAGTTGATAAAGAAAAGAAAATAAAAATAAACTTTTGTAAGATTGCTTCTGATGGTAAAGGCATTGAGCAGACAGATAAAATTGAAATATTTGAATTAAAAGGATTTAAGATAAATAAAGCTCAATTAGATAAAAATGGAATCAAGCTAGTTAGTAAAGGCGAGATTGCACAGGATCTAAAATTAGAAAATTTGTTATCTGATGAAGAATTGGATGGGTATAGATACCTGTTTCTACTTTCAGGTGATTATATAAGCAATAAGGATACAGATACTAGAGGCTGTTTTATAATACCAACAAAAGATGAATTTAAAAAGGAAGCAAATCTTTTTAACGAAGAGGAAATACTTCTTGATGATTTGCAAGAAAAAGTAAATGAAACTATCTTATTTTTATATGACGAAATAGGAAAACGGAAAGAAAAAAAACAGGAAGACGTTGAAAAGCTTCAAAGGATGTTTTTACTTAGTCCTGAATTAATAAAAGAAGCAAAAATAAGATTAAATGATACAGAAGAAGATATTCTTGAAAAAGTTTATAAAGCTGATGCAAAATTAGTTGCTAAAAAAGATGCTGAAATAAAAAAGAAAATAGATGCATTAGATAACCTAGACCCCAATAGTCAGGATTTTACAGAACAGTTAAACCATGAAATTGATGATTTAACCCGCGAAATACCATTGCAAAATAAAACTGCTTTAACTCGCTATGTTGCACATCGAAAATTAATTTTATCTCTTTTCGATAAAGTTCTAAAAAGACAACTTATTGTTCAAAATGGAGGTAAAAGAAATGAAGATGAGAAACTTTTGCACAATTTAATTTTTAGACAAAAAACTGATGAATCTAGTCAAAGTGATTTATGGCTGCTTAATGAAGATTTTGTTTATTTTAAAGGTACATCTGAGGGCAAACTTGGTGATATTGAGATTGATGGAAATAAAATAATGAAACAAGAACTTTCAGAAGAAGAATTAAATTATAGAGATTCATTAGAGGAAAAAAGATACGAAAAAAGACCGGATATTTTGTTGTTTCCGCAAGAAGGGAAATGTATTATTATAGAACTTAAGAACCCCGATAAAAATATTTCAGATCATCTTCTTCAAATTAACAATTATGCAAGTATTATTAGAAATTTGTCAAATCCAGAATTTAACTTTAATACATTCTATGGTTATTTGATAGGTGATAAATTAGATGCTGATGATATTCAAAATAAGGATTCAGCTTTTGTAAATGCATATAACTTTGATTATGTATTTAAACCCTATTATAGAATTTTAGGCAGATTCGGTCGAGAGGATGGTTCTTTATATACAGAAGCAATCACATATTCAACTCTTTTAGACAGAGCATCAAAAAGAAATGAATTATTTATAGATAAATTATTAGGAACTATTAGTCTATAATATGAACGAACCACAAACAAGACTAGACCTCATTGACACAGCACTGCGTGCTGCAGGATGGGGAGTAGTGGAGGATAGCAGAATATTGGTAGAGCATCCCGTTACAATAGGGCGACTTATTGGTTACGGCAGGCGTGCAAACCCCATGAAGGCGGACTATGTGTTGCAATACAAAGGACGGAAACTTGCTGTGGTTGAAGCTAAGTCCGATGAAAAGTACTATACCGAAGGTGTGGCGCAAGCAAAGATCTATGCAGAGAAACTGCAAATCCGATTTACCTACAGCACCAATGGCAGGCAACATTACGGCATTGATATGCAGCTAGGCAAAGAAGGAGATGTGGATTCGTTTCCTGCTCCCAATGAGCTTTGGACCATGACCTTTGCCGAAGAGAACTATTGGCGTGATAAACTTTTATCTTTTCCATATATAGACAAAGGCGAAGCATGGCAGATTCGCTATTATCAGGAAATTGCAGTAACCCGTGTAATTGAGGCTATCACTAAAGGACAAAATAAGATATTACTAACTCTGGCTACCGGCACAGGAAAAACATCTATCGCTTTTCAAATAGCCTGGAAGCTATTTCAAGGTAAATGGAATATCAAAGGCAACAAAAAGCGTTTACCTCGCATCCTTTTTCTTGCCGACAGGAATATTCTGGCAAGCCAGGCATTTAATGATTTTAATTCATTCACTGCCTTTGAAGAAGAGGCTCTGGTGCGCATTGATCCCGATAGCATTAGAAAGAAAGGAGCAGTACCCAAGAATGGAAGCGTATTCTTTACCATCTTCCAAACATTTATGAGTGGTGAAAATGATTCGCCCTACTTCGGAGATTATCCTAATGACTTTTTCGATTTTATTATCATAGATGAATGTCACCGAGGCGGGGCTAACGATGAAAGTACGTGGCGGGATATTATGGATTATTTCTCGCCCGCAGTGCAACTAGGACTTACTGCCACTCCTAAGCGGGATAAGAACATTGATACATACAAGTATTTCGGAGAACCGGTATATATTTATTCGCTCAAGGAAGGCATTAATGATGGTTTCCTTACCCCATTCAAAGTAAAACAGATAGATACTACTATTGATGAGTATGTCTATACATCGGATGATGATGTGATTGAGGGTGATATTGTAGAGGGGAAACGATATACGGAACAGGATTTTAACAGGATTATAGAGATTAAACAGAGAGAAGAATATCGTGTAAAGCTCTTTATGGATATGATGGACCAGACTCAGAAAACAATTGTGTTCTGTGCCAGTCAGCCTCATGCACTTGCTATCCGCGATTTAATCAATCAAAAGAAGAAAAGTAAGAATCCCGATTATTGCCATCGGGTAACAGCGGATGACGGTGCCCTTGGCGAACAATATCTGAGGAACTTTCAGGATAATGAGAAATCTATTCCTACTGTGCTCACCACTTCTCAAAAGCTGAGTACAGGGGTTGATGCCCGACAAATAAGAAACATTGTGCTGCTTCGCCCTATAAATTCGATGGTTGAATTTAAACAGATCGTGGGGCGTGGAACTCGTTTGTTTGATGGAAAAGATTATTTCACCATCTATGATTTCGTAAAAGCACATCATCACTTTGCCGATAAAGAATGGGATGGAGAACCGGAAGAGCCGGAAGGTGTAGAAGATAATTCTTCCAGCAAACCTCCTAGAACCTATACACCGCCCGAAGGTGGAGAGAGTACAAGTGAGCCACCTGTTCCAATAAACAAGATAACTAAAGTTCGTTTGCCGAATGGTAAAGTAATGGAATTTCAGAATATGGTAAAGACTTCATTCTGGAGTCCTGACGGCAAGCCAATTTCATTAGAAGAATTTCTTCAAAGCTTGTTTAATGCTCTTCCCGAACATTTCAAGAGCGAAGAGGAATTACGCAATTTATGGAGCAAGCCGGCCACTCGTAAAAAACTACTGAATGAATTAAGCGATAAAGGCTTTACAACAGAACAATTAAGAGAGTTTCAGCAAATAATAAAAGCTGAGAACAGCGATTTGTATGATGTGCTTTCATACATAGCTTTCCATGCGGAACCAATAGCCAGAAGCCAAAGAGCTGAGAAAGCCAGAAAACATTTTGAACTTTACGATGCAAAGCAACAAAAGTTCCTTGATTTTGTATTGCAGCAGTATGTACGTAGCGGGGTTGAGCAACTGGATGATGTTAAACTGTCTAACTTGCTTGAACTAAAGTATCATACTATTGCTGATGCAAAGAAAGAGCTGGGAAACCCTGTTAAGATAAGGGATACCTTTATTGGTTTTCAAGGATATTTGTATTGATTTGTATTATATCAATCAATTAGTCTTATTTAAGTTATGATTGTATTTTAAGGATTTATGAAATTTATGAAATTTCTAGAATTTAAATGAATAATAAACAGATGTAAAATTATGGAAGTAAGCAAAGAAATTAAACGTAAGTTGTTTTCTGTAGGTGTTAACACATTTATTAAATATTATGATGAGTTTAGAGAAGGACTTGATAACAAAGAGTTAATTGAACTATTCGAGAAAAACTCTGAAAATTGGAGTATTAATTCTGCAAGATCAAAAATCACCGGTGGAAAATGGTTTTTTAAAGGTGATGATAATAACGAGTTAGATGCTTTGTATTATATCATTAATCAAGCGAATGTAAATAAAATAGGAATTGAAACAAGAGCAAAAGCTATTAAGATTTATAATGGATACTTAAAAGATGAATAAATACAAATTTAAGCCTTATGTCTGGATTATATTCGACTATAAGGGCACTTCGGCCATTGGACGAACTATATATGGAAAGAACAAAGAAGAATTAATAGCTTTCGTTACAGAAACCGGTAAGCAAGATTGTATTCCTTACTCTGAAGTTGAACGACCAAGAATATTAAATATCCTGAGTAAAAAAGAACATGATAAAGACAGTCACCACTATTTCATTAATGGAATGGAGGGTGGAGAAGCTTAATTGTTTAGATCATACAAATAATTTTAATAATATGAATGACACAAAAGGAACAGAAAAAAAGAATGAAATAATAGATGGACTTGATGCCTTGACAAATCTATTTTCAAATGATAAAGCATTATTAATAGAACATGTAATAACTAATACATATTTCTTTGAAAAGGATAGTGTTTTAGACTATACAACAAAAACGTGCAAAGACATTTGTGAAGAAAAAGCCATCCCAGTACGCTATACATCAACCGGAAGTTTTTTTCAGAACAACGAACATCGAAGAACAACGCCCAATATAAAAAGCAGAAAAGAGGCTGTTCACTATTATGAATCAAAAAAGGATGACAAGGCTTTATATCATAAGGAAACCGAAATCAAAATTCGTTTTGACAATGATGGTAATTATGCTCCAAAACAGTTTATTAAAGAATACACAGGTCATCTGCTAAGCCGTGGTGAAAGTAGCACAATACAAAATTTTATCATAGCCCATATTTGGAACAAAACAGATAATCCTCTCTATTTTAGTTTGCCTTGGAATTATGTTCTAATGCCTTGCCATTGTGCATATATAACGGATAAAAGAGATGATTCAAATGGACTTGTTAAAGATATAAAAGATTTAATTAAAGCTGTCAGCATCGAATTATACAATCCTAATAAAATAATGAACATAGGCAAGGATCAAGATGTAATTACATCTGAAGATATGCCTGACACTAAGTATTTAATACAAGCCAGGCAATTAATAGATGCTGATAAAATAACATTTCTGAAACATATTTCTTGAATTTACAATTCTCCCATTCTCATAAAGACTTATAAATAAGCCAAATAAAAATCACCAGGTGGCAGGAGTGGCAGCAAAAAAGCTTATTTTTCGATTCCAGAAATTAAATTTTGAAAATTCTGCAAATTGCGGAATTTTCAAAATTTATTTTCCCAGAACAGAAAAAGTATTAATTTCCTGCCACTCCTGCCACCAACAAACAAAAATAAGTCTAATAATCAACACATTACAAAACACTCATCTACAAAAGTGGTGTAGATGGTGTAGATAAAAAGACTATTTTAGCTTTCCACAGAATTAATTTCAAAAATTCTGCAAATTGCAGAATTTTAAAATCTATATTTTCCAGAATGAAAAAAGAGCTTTTTTAGTACACCATCTACACCACGCAAAATACAACCATCTGATTATCAGATGCGATATTTTATACAACTTAGCAAGACGAACAAATCAAACACAAAAAGTCAACCGTTATCAGTGGTAAAGTATAAAGTAGTCTACTGAAAACAGGGATAGAAGTATTAAATAACAGCCGTAATAAGGTTAGTAGAAGAGAAGTGTAAGATTAGGAAATTAATGGCGGGAGAACAAAAAAAACATGTACATGATCACCTATCGATCATGTACATGTTTACTTTCAATCTTGTACATGTTTGGATTGACTTAACCTTATAAAATGGTTAGTTTCCGGTTATACATTCATTAAATACTGCTTGAATGATGCAAAGTCTTTCTCCATTGGAACAGTTTTCTTCTCGCCATGCATAAAGGCTTGCAGCTTGGCTGGAATATCTACCTTCTCTCCTATTATCTTTTCAACTGTTTCAAGGAACTTGGCCGGATGAGCTGTTTCCAGGAACACTCCGGTTTCTCCCGGTTTCAGGTTTTCTGATAGGGCACGGTATCCGCATGCTCCGTGAGGATCGAGCAGATAATGGGTTTTATTATATACCCACTGTACTGTTTCACTAATCTGTTCGTCGGTATATGTAGCGCCGCTTACCTCTTTTACAATAGCTTCGTGGCTTCCACCGTAAAGATCGAGAACACGGGCAAAGTTACTTGGATCGCCTACGTCCATAGCATTGGCAATAGTAGCTACAGAAGGTTGAGGGGTATACTTACCGGTTTTCAAATATTGATAGAAGATATCGTTTTTATTGTTTGAGGCAATGAAACGCGAAATAGGCAATCCCATGCGCTTTCCAAACAATCCGGCTGTTATGTTTCCAAAGTTTCCGCTTGGCACACAAACCACTACGTTATCCGCCTTTCCTAGTTTCTTTAATTGTGCATAAGCATAGAAATAATAGAACGACTGAGGCAGGAATCGTGCAACGTTGATTGAATTGGCTGAGGTTAAAGAGAGGTGTGCATTCAGTTCTTTATCCATAAAGGCCGATTTTACCAAAGCCTGGCAATCGTCGAACGTTCCATCTACTTCAATAGCGGTGATATTTTGTCCCAGTGTGGTGAACTGTTTTTCCTGTATCTCGCTCACTTTTCCCTTTGGATAAAGCACATATACATGAATACCTTCCACGCCTAAGAAGCCATTAGCTACCGCACTTCCTGTATCGCCGGAAGTGGCAACCAATACATTTACATCTTTCTGACCTTGTTTCTTGATGAAATAGCCCAAAAGACGAGCCATGAAACGACCGCCTACATCTTTAAATGCCAGTGTAGGACCATGGAAAAGCTCCAGAGAATAGATATCTTCTGTTACATTAACCAATGGTACATCGAAGCTAAGTGTATCGTATACGATTTTTTTCAAGGTCTCAGCAGGGATATCTTCTCCAAAGAAGGCATCTGCTACACGGTAAGAGATTTCCTGAAAACTCATTGTCTCAATCTGGTCAAAGAACTCCTTTGGCAATGGCTTGATTGATTCGGGCATAAAGAGTCCTTTGTCGGATGCAAGTCCTTTCACAACCGCTTCCTGCAAGTCCGCTATCGGAGCCTGCTTATTGGTACTGTAATATTTCATTATGTTATTGATTTTATTCATTGCTCAGAAACGCGTTAATAAACTCATTTTCCTTTAATAAACCGTATGCACCCTCTTTTACTGAGAATTCATCGAAAGTTTGTACTGCATCCGCTTCTATGCCCGGATAGTAGATAAGGAATGGCACAGGATCTGCAGTATGTGTACGCAGTTCGCATGGTGTAGGATGATCAGGAAGTATGGCAATTGCCACAGGCTCGTCCCAGTTCTTCACCGCTTCATAAATAGGCCCCACAGCACGTGAATCCAGATATTCTATTGTTTTCAGCTTTAAATCCACATCTCCTTCATGTCCGGCCTCATCACTGGCTTCAATGTGAAGGTAAACAAAGTCTTCTGTTCGGAGAGCTTCGAGTGCTGCAGCTACTTTATTTTCATAATTGGTATCAAAAAGTCCGGTAGCACCTTCCACCTCAATACGACGAAGTCCGGCATAGTAACCAATTCCCTTTATTAAGTCTACAGCGGAAATTACAGAGCCTTTCTTTATGAAAGGGAAAGTCTGCGACATAGGTTCCATCTGCGGACGATATCCCGGCGACCATGGCCAGATACTGTTTGCTGGATCTTTTCCCTCAGCCACTCGTTTCAGGTTGAGCGGATGATCCTTGAGCAGCTCCTGAGATTTGAGGATTAAGTCATTAATAAGATCGGCAGTTTCCTGAGCTTCGGGCACAGTAGCCTTAACAAGAAGAGGACGGAACGGCTTGAGAGGTACATCATGCGGAGGAGTGCAATCAATGTTCTTGTTTCCTCCTTTTATTACCAGTAAATGGCGGTAAGCCACTCCGGTGTGAAAGCTTATGCGATCATTACCTAATTTTTCTTGCAGAAATTTAATCAGTACATCCGCATCTTCAGTTGTTATATGACCAGAGGAGTGATTTTTTAAGATTTCTCCTTCAACGCAAATAAGATTGCATCTCATAGCCATTTCTCCAGGTTGTAGTTCCACCCCGATGCTAGCAGCTTCGAGCGGGCCACGACCTTCGTACACTTGTGGCAGGTTATAGCCGAGAACCGACATATTTGCCACTTCACTTCCCGGGTGAAAGCCAGGTGCAACTGTTACCAGCTGACCGGTTTTTCCCATTTTTGCAAGCAAATCCATGTATGGTGTCTTTGCATATTGCAACAGTGTTTTGTTTTGTAATGATTTAACTGGCCAGTCGGCCATACCATCACCTAAAATTATAATGTGTTTCATCTCTATCTAATATTAGCAATGCTCATTATATCTGCAAAAACTCCGGCAGCAGTAACTCCGGCTCCAGCACCGTATCCCTGAATCATCATTGGATATTCACGGTAACGTTCGGTTGTTAACAGAATAATATTATTGCTTCCTTCAAGACCGTAGAACGGATGTCTTGAATCCACTTCCTGCAGTCCTACAGACGCTTTTCCTTCTTCGAATCGGGCAACAAAACGCCAGCGTTTCTTTTCATTTTCCAGAACTCTTCTTCTGGCTTCGAAGTCAGCATCTAATGAAGGAATCTTTTGCCAGAAATCTTCCAGACTACCTTTGAAAAATTCGTCAGGTATAAACAGGTTCTTTTCTACATCGGCCTGTTCTATCTTATACCCGGCTTCACGTGCCAGAATCACCAGTTTACGGATTACATCCTTACCACTTAGGTCGATTCGGGGATCGGGTTCTGAGTAGCGTTCTTCCTGAGCCATTTTAATGGTACGGCTAAAAGGCACGTCGGCACCAATTTTATTGAAGATATAGTTCAACGTTCCCGAAAGAACAGCTTCTATTTTCAGAATCTTATCACCACTGTTTATTAAGTCGTTGATTGTATTTATAATTGGCAAACCGGCACCTACGTTTGTTTCGAAAAGGAATTTCACTCCGCGATGACGGGCTATCTGCTTCAATTCTAAATAATCTTCGTATTTTGACGATGCAGCAATCTTATTAGCTGCCACCACCGAAATATTGTGCGAAAGAAGTTCTTTGTATATTGAAGCCACATCTGCGCTAGCTGTACAATCAACAAATACAGAATTGAATATATTCATGCCAATGACTTCATCTCTGAATACCTCGGGTGAATTTGCGATTCCTTTTTCTTTTAGTTCTTCTTTGTAGTTACCCAGATCAATTCCTTCACGGCAGAAAAGTGCTCGTCTGCTGTTGGCAACCCCTACCACATTTAGTTTTAAACCATTCTGCTGCACAAGGTTCTTCTGCTGACAACGGATCTGCTCTATAAGGCTTCCTCCTACAGTACCGACACCGCTTATAAAGAGATTCAGTACTTGATATTCAGACAGGAAAAAAGAGTCGTGAATTACGTTCAGAGTCTTACGAAGGAACTTGGCATCAATCACGAATGAGATATTAGTTTCCGAGGCTCCCTGTGCACAAGCAATTACATTAATGCCGTTTCGTCCCAATGTTCCGAAAAGCTTTCCTGCAATACCCGGAGTATGCTTCATATTTTCGCCTACAATAGCCACAGTTGCCAAACCATCTTCAGCCGTTACACAGCTGATTTCACCCATCTCAATTTCTTTGGCGAACTCTTCATTCAGCAATTCGCATGCCAATTTTGAGTCTGCGCTTCTTACACCGATAGATGTATTGTTCTCTGAAGATGCCTGAGAAACCATAAACACGCTGATACCACCTTTTGCCAAAGCTTTAAAGATACGGTAATTAACACCGATAACTCCTACCATGCCCAAACCTGTTACAGTGATGAGACTGGTATCGTTAATGGAAGAGATGCCTTTAATAGCCTTACCTCCTGAAGCCGATTTTTCCTGAACAATAAATGTACCCGGAGCAGATGGGTTGAATGTATTTTTTATAACGATCGGAATATTCTTGTGACAAACAGGATAAATTGTAGGAGGATAAACTACTTTTGCGCCAAAGTTGCACAACTCCATAGCTTCCACATAACTTAGTTCGCTAATAGGATAAGCAGCACTAATCACTCTCGGATCGGCTGTCATAAATCCGTCTACGTCAGTCCAGATTTCTAGTACTGAAGCATCAAGAGCAGCAGCAAGAATAGCAGCTGTATAATCCGATCCTCCTCTGCCAAGATTAGTAACATCACCGCTAACTTTATCTGAAGAGATAAATCCTCCCATCAAAGATACACGTGGAATCTCCTTGAACGTTTCCTTGATCAGTTCATTAGTCAGTTCCTTGTCCAGAGTATGTTTGTTGTGCTTGAATTCGGTCTTGATAAATTTGCGGGAGTCGAACCATTGTGCACCGTCAATCAGTGCAGCAACAATAAGAGATGAAATTCTTTCACCATAACTTACAATTGTATCGGCTGTTTTTGCCGAAAGATCTTTTATCAGACAAATTCCCTGATAGATATCTTTCAATTCATCAAGAAGTGCACGTACTTGCTTTGTTAGAGTAACTTGTTTCTCGCCTGCAGGAATTACATCCTTAACCATATTTATGTGGCGCATCACTATTTCACGAAAATCTTTTTCGTAAGATGCATCACCGGCTGCGGCAATTTTAGAGGTATTTATCAGTTGATCTGTTACGCCTCCCAATGCGGAAACAACAACAATAACAGACTCTTCTGATGACTCGACTATTTTTTTAACATTTAAAATGCTGTTCACGGAACCTACGGATGTTCCGCCGAATTTCATTACTTTCATGTTTATAATTTTAGGAACTTACGCCTCTCAAGACACAAGTTAAATGGATGAACTAAAGAATAAGATTTAAAATTGATTGCTTACCTACTGCAAGCGTGATTCACGTAGAAACACAAAAACTATCCCTAACCCCAAAGGGTTGTGGTGCACATGGATGTGGTATGTGGATAGTAATTTGTCATAATATTGTTTCTATCATCATTGATAAGTGCTGCAAAAATACAAATTATTATTATCAATCTATCACTTTTCAAGAAAAAAATGTGATAAAAAGCATTTAAATCAAGAAAAAACCGAATAAAAGTCTAGTTTCAGAAGCTTTATGCATGTAAAAAACAATAAAAAATATTCGCATTTTGTACAAAACAAACCCTTTTTATATTAAAATGAGGTAGGTATAAAAAAATCAGGGCATCCTTACAAAGTAAAGATGCCCTGATTTTATATTGTTAATCCTGAATTAGTTCCAACCAGGATTTTGTGTCAGATTTTTATTCTTCATCAATTCAGTCTGAGGTATAGGGAATAGATACATCTTATCATCCCATTGACGGCTAACAGTATTGCGTGTATAGGTAATTGAACCATCTGCATTCTTTGTCAATTTCATTTCTTGTATACTCTTAAAGTATGTAGCAGCTTCTTTCCAACGGCGTACATCCCAGAAGCGATGGCCTTCAAACGCCAACTCAACCATACGTTCGTTTTTATACTTGGTCCAGAATGCATCATTTGCCATTCCTGTAGGGAAAATAGGCATACCTGCACGAACACGAGTCTTATTTACAGCACTAACAGCAGACATTGCTAAATCACCACTTGTTAAATCAGGACTACCTAAGTATTTGTATACAGCTTCAGCATAATTTAGATAGAACTCACCAAGACGGAATGTAATCCATGTATGGTTATCAGTCTTATATTTACTATTCGATGCTAAGCTGATGGCAGAGTGACAATGCTTCTTAAGATAATAACCTGTTGGCGTACCACCTGTCAACGGTTCGGCATTTAAACCACCATAATATGTTTGCAATGCCACAGTGTTGCTTGATGGCCAACTTGTATCTCCGTTCTTAGCAATGGTTACTCCAAAACGAGGGTCACGTCCTGCATAAGGATTGTTTGCATCATAACCACTACCTGTCTCATTTATACCAAGACCGGTACTTTTCATTTCATAAGCATCAACCATTGTTTGTGTTGGGCAGTTACCACCATTTCCTCCTTCAATACCGACTGGATAGTTATAACCTTCAAATGTACTGATCGAACCAGCACGACGACCAAAGATGATCTCAGATGTTATTTTTGCATCGCTCCAATTGTCTTTCGACCATAATGATTCGTAAGTCGTTGCAAGTTTCATTCCTCGTGCTTCACAAGAGTCAATAAGTTGCTTATTATATAGAGCAGCCGTATGCCAACGTTCTTTATCATTATTTTTATTGAACAAAGGACTTGCCCAGTAAAGAGCTGCACGTGCCTTAAGTGCAAGTACTGCCAGATTATTAGCTCTACCAGTTTCCTGTTCGTTTAAGGCCATAGCACCTAAATTACTGTAATCCTTAACTATAGAGTTTTTTATATCATCACATTCTGTAAAGATGTAATTAAAGATACTATCTGCAGATGTTCTGGAAGCAGTATTCTTCTGATCGGTAGTCATATTCTCAGTGATCAATGGCACAGCACCATACTGACGAACAAGATTAAAATAGAAATATGCACGCCAGAAACGAGCTTCGTGCTTATAGTTCTGATAACGATACATCTGTTGATCATAATCACTATTCAAAACTAGTTCATCAAAAGTAAGTCCCTGGAATTCTTTCAAGACAAGGTTGCAGTCTGCAACTCCGGTATAGCTATCCGACCAGATTGCACTCTTTGCATTTGTTGGACTCCATGAACCATTATAGAACCCCTCGATAGAATTACCGGTGATAGCATACTCAGATTCATCAGATGCTGAACCCAATATAGCTCCTGAATAGTAGTTACCGAAGTCATAGTCTACCTGACGATATATAGCTGTCATTAAGTTACCCACATAAGTAAAGTTCTTGGTAACATAATCTTTATCGTAAACATTATATTCATTGTAGTCCATCTTGTCTGAACACGAAGCAAGTGCCAGTGTTCCAAGAGCTACCATGATTAATTTATTTAGTCTCATAATTTTCAATTTTTCAGATTTCATTATTCATTATTAGAAAGTTACTGAGAGTCCTGCAACAACACTTCTGTTCAAAGGGTTAGTTGCGCCATAAGACTCAGGATCAGAAACAGCCAAGTTATCAAGACTAAAGAGGTCGATACCTCTCAAGTAAATTTTAGCAGCGTTCACAATTTTTGTGTTCTTCAACAATTTCTCCGGTAAGTTATAATAAACTTCGAGGTTACGCAATTTAAGGAATGAACGATCAGCAAGCCATACTGTGTTTGTCTGATAGTTATTTGCATTACTAACTGAACTCAAACGTGGAAATTTGGCATCCATATTATCAGCTGTCCAACGGTTGTCATAAGCATATTGTGACATTGTTGTATTATTGATAAGTGGCCAGTACATACTCTTTGTGTTAAGTACAGCAGAGTATCTTCCTACTCCCTGGAACATTGCATCGATTCCCAAACCTCTCCATTCTGCACCAAGATGAATAGAATAGTATAGTTGAGGAGCAGCTGTACTGAAGCCAATGGCTTTTTTATCATTTGCATCAATTGTTCCGTCACCATTTACATCTTCATATTTGATGTCACCTGGTTTAACTGTTGAGAATGTCTGTGTAGGACTGTTAGCAATATCGTTTTGATCTTTGAAGAAGCCGATAGCTTTAAGACCATAAATCTGGTTCAATGAATGACCTGTCTGAACAAGGTTTTTGTAAAGGCGAGGTTCTTCTAACTGTTCCTTAATCTGATTACGATTTAAGTTGAACTCACCTCCAATATTGAAAGATACTTCTCCAAACTTCTTATTGTAATCAAGGCTGGCTTCAAAGCCCCAGCTATTAACAACTCCTGCATTTTCATAAGGAGCATCTACACCTATTACATCAGTATACTTACCACTAGCCTCAACCCAGATATCTTTACGTTTTTGGTAATATCCTTCTAATGTTACATCAAGACCTGAAAACAAAGTAGCATCAAGACCTACATTATATTTATAAGCTTTTTCATGTGTGTAATTTTCTGTTGCCAATCTGGTAAGAGATGTCATACCAAAAGAAGAACCATAACCGGAATTAAACGGATATGTAGTACCAGATATTGAATACTGCTGGATATAATATGTCCAGCTATCGTTTGGAAGATAATCAGTATTTATAAGACCGGCAGAAGCACGTAGTTTCAGGAAATTTACCCACTTAACATCTTTCATAAAGTTCTCGCGAGAGATTACCCATGCAGCAGAAAGAGTTGGAGATAAAGCCCATTTTGATCCCGGAGCTAAACGGTTAGAACCAGATTCAACCAAAGCTAAATCTGCAAAGTAACGATTGTTGTAACCATAATGTGTCCACCATGAGTAATTCTGACGATAGATAGTAGTGTTTACAGCATATTCATCCTGGAATTCATAATCCCATTTTAACTGAGAATATACTGAGTGTTTACCAAATTCATGCTGATAATCGAAGCCTCCATCAAAATGGAAACGACGGGAAAAAGAGTTTGTAGAAGCGTCAGTACTCATTTCTGAATCAGAACCACCTGTATAATTACTTGCTACTGTAGGAGCTCCATCTACCCATGCACCTGGAGTTGCACTACCATAAATATAAGTTCTGCTATGATTTTCCAGAATATTTGAAGTATTATCATATGATACTCGGATTTTTGCACTAAGTCCATCTAAGACACCTGAAAGACTCTGATCGATAGTAATGTCAGAAAATAAACTACGGGTATTATTTTTAGTATATGCAGCACCGATAGATTGGGCTACAGGGTTTGTTGTTCCATCCCAGGTTGCATTACCACCCCAGTTTCCACTTTCATCCTTAATAGGATAAGCTGCAGAAGGAAGTGAATAAGCCAAATCCCAAAGGTTAGCAGAATCACCAGGACGACTAACCTCATTCAACACACCAAGAAGGTTTACATTAAGTTTAGTTGAAGGAGTAAGGTCAATGTCCAAATTGCTACGTAAGTTTGCTTTCACATACTTATTCTGTGTAGAATACGTATCATTTTTACCAGGATTAGCTACAAAGCCATTATCTGAAATCAAATCGATCATGGTATAATAGCGGAATTTCTGGCCTCCGCCTGTAAAGGCGATATTTAATTTATTTGTGACTGCATTATCACGGAAAGTTTCATCCACCCAATTCACATTAGGATATAGGTATGGATATTGTCCTGACTTAAACGCTGCAATTTCATCATCAGTATATCGAGCAGCAAGTCCATCGTTAGCACGAGCTTCATTTACAGCACTACCATAAGTTGCAGCATCTACAAACTTAGGTTTGTTTGCCATAAAATTAAACAGGTGGTCAAAGGTTACTTTCACCGATTTAGAATTGTATTTACCACGTTTTGTTGTTACCAACACTGCTCCGTTAGCGCCTTTGTAGCCATATAAAGCAACAGCAGCAGCATCCTTGAGAACAGTAACAGACTCAACTTCTTCTGGAGTAATATTATTAATATCGCGTTCTATACCATCAACCAATATTAACGGAGTACTTCCTGATAGGCTCTGAAGACCACGAACGTAAAATGTTGGGTTTGCAGCAGCATAATTTCCAGCATTTTGTAATGAGATAAGACCTGATCCCTGACCAATAATTGAGTTACCTATATTTCTAGCACTACGCTTATCTGTAGAATTGACGGTTATAACAGATACAGAAGCGGTTGACTCACCGCGTGTTAACACTTTATCTGCTCCCACATCAATTGTCTGATCAGCATATTTACCATCAGGCTGTGCTTTATCGTTTTGTTGTGCTACTGCCGGAATGGTTAAACAAGCCAACAATGACAACACTAATATTTTATTTCGTTTCATAATATTTCAAATTTCAATTTCAATATTTACCGATTACCATCCTGGATTCTGAACCAAACCATATTTCTTATTGACTTCAGACTGTGGGAATGGTTGAAGATACCATTTTGCATCAAATCCACTCCACTGCACACGAGTACCACTTGTCAATTCGAATTTTTCGAAATCGAAATGAGTTGGTTCATAGAATCCTGGAGCAGTTTTATTTGCTTTGTCTGTCTTCTTATCACCATTCCACCATTTATCTGTAGCACGTACCCATTTACCTGTAGCGTCTTTCTTTAGACGATACATACGTAAGCCGTGAGTGTTTGTTTCAAAACGATCTGCACGTTTATAACGTACAAGGTCAAAATAGCGTGAGTCTTCAAGTCCTAATTCACAAGCACGTTCGCGAAGAATCTCTTCAAGTAAATTAGTCTTATTGGATGTAAGATTCTTACCAGGATTGCAAGCTGCAAGTCCGCCAAGTCCTACACGTGCTCTAACATCATCTACATATTTCAAAGCACCGGTAAAATCATTACTAGCTTGTAACAATGCTTCAGCATAAGTCAAATATATATCAGAAAGACGAATTACACACCACTGAGGATAGTGAGCTGTAGTATAGAATATATCTCCTGCATAATATTTATTATTTGCATATCCTGTAGCAAAATATCCAGTTTCAGTGGCAGGCTGAGTTCCTGCATCTGAACCACCAACCCAGTTCTCATAGATATTTCCAGAGATTGTTCCCGAGTTCCAGTCAATACCCTGAGGAACGCCATTAATACGAATAGTTTCGTAAAGACGAGGATCACGAGTCAATACTCTGTGCTGCAAGTCCTGATTACCTACAACAGTATCTCCCTTAATAAACATTTGATCCAGTTTACCTGCATTTTGAGCTGCACTCCAATCAAATGGAGTACCATCGTTCCAGGGAAACATTTCTACATATTCTTGTGTCGGAGTATATGAGTAACGCTCATTTCTACCATTATTTAAGTATGCCCATTGATATTTTGAATCACGAGTACTTGTTGAAACACGTACTGAATGTAGTATTTCTGTACTTGCTTCGTTTATATATCCAAAACGATATGCATAACGATATGCTTCTTGCGTTTTAGCACTAGGTTGAGTCAAAGCATATCCCCCATTAGCATTAAGCTGTGTGAAGAAGTCGGCACAAGCTTGTTTACACTGAGTCCACAGTTCCGCTCTATAACCTCCGTACCATACAAGACTATCTTTTTCGGCTTCAGTTGATCCGCCATAATAACCTTTTGTATCATTAAACAAAGGAGAAGCTGCGAATTGAAGTATTTTACACTTCAATGCCATTGCACCGGCTTTTGTCCAACGACCTGTATTTGTTTGTGCATCTGCTCCGGTATATCCCCAAGGCAAGTTTCCACCATTAATCACTTTATCGAGAGTACCAACCATGAAATTAACCGTTTTCTCAACTGATGCACGAGGTATATCATACGAAGTTTCTGTACCGGTAAAAGTCTTAGTTATAATAGGAAGACCTCCATAGTTACGGAACATATTGAAATAGCTGGAAGCAATAAGACATCTTGCTTCATCACACAGACGAGCCTTTTCTGCTGCATCCATATCTGGAACTCTGTCTATATTCTCTAGCAGCAAATATGCACGGCGTACAAGGACCCATACATTCTCTGTCAGGTAGCCATAAATACCTCCTCCGGTATTTGCATTAAACGTTCCTGAATAGTATTGCTTATAAATACCCGAATTTGGGAAATGCAATTGATAACAATCAGACAATGCATCAAATTTACCTGTCCAGTAACTGCTAGTTAATGGTGCGCTCGAACTACTTTGATATGGTAGTCCATAATATTGCAGTGAATAAATTGCAGCCAGGAACTGACGTGTATATTCTGGATTATTAAAAACGGTGTCTTGAGTTACTGATGCTCCGGCAGCCTTGTCGAGGAATGCATTTCCAACTGCTAACTCATCAGTACAAGAGCCTGTACCAATGGCAGTGATTGTAGCCATTACAGCTCCGAAAAATAATTTCTTATGTAGTTTCATTTTAATTTCGTTTTAATTAGAATCCAAGTTTCAAACTAAGAGTATAAGTTTTCTGTAATGGATAAGAAGGTGAACTACTTGCTCTTGTTTCAGGATCACCCCAGATATATGAAGAGAATGTTAGCAAGTTATATCCACTTAATGCTAATTGCATTTGATTTAATCCAATCTTTTTCATAAATGGAAAATTCAAATCATAACCTATCTGAAGAGTTTTCAGACGTAAGTATTTAGCATCTTTTTCATATAAATTTGATTCAACGTAATTCTGTGCAGCATTAGCCCAGGTTGCACGTGGATAGAAAGAGCCCTGTGAAGGATTATCAACTGTCCATGTATGTTCAAGGTGATACTTAAGCAAACCACCTTCTGTAGAACCTGATGCATTTAAGAATGGTTGACGGAATACGTCTGACAACATACGAGATACATTCCATGCACCTGTCCACTGTGAACTAACCTCAAGGTTCTTCCATTTGAATCCAAAATTTAATCCGATCAAATATTGAGGATCGTCTGTATATCCATTATTACGAGTCTTATCATTCTCGTCAATCTTACCATTTTTATCAAGGTCAACATAAACAGCATCACCAGCTGCAATTGTTGAAACTAACTGTGCAGGGTAATCTACACCATATTTATTTTTATAATCAGCCTCGCAACCATCATAATAGAAATTCGCTAGCTGATACATTGAACGTGCACCAATACGATGACCTTTAGCATACTGATAATTGTTATTCATCGGAGCTTCTTTCTCTTCAATAATCTTGTTCTGATTATAAGAAAGATTCACACCAGCCCAATAGCGGAATTTATCACCTATTTTATCCTGCCATTTTGCTGACAATTCCCAACCCCAGCTATTAACAACACCTTGATTTGTATAAGGTACTGTAAATCCTATTATTGAAGGAGCTGTATAGTCTCTCAACAGAATATTTGTACGATGTTCATAATAATAATCAAATGTAGTGCGCAAACGATCACTCAGGAAGTTTACATCAACACCATAGTCTTGTTTAAAAGCTTTTTCCCAAGTTACATCAGGATTGTTCTTAGAATCTTCATAAGCACCTTTGTATGCAGTAGAGTTTTCAATACCAAAGTTATATGCATAACCACCTCTTGAACTGAAACTACCATTATTTACTCCATAAGGGTCAGCCAAATACATGAATCGGGAACCACCAATTTTATCGTTACCAACAAGACCCCAGGAAGCTCTCAGCTTCATAAAATTCACAATTGGTTTTAATGGCTTAAAGAAATTTTCTTCACTGGCAATCCATCCGATAGATCCAGCTGGAAAAGTACCGAAACGTTTGCTCGGAGCAAAGTTTTCAGATCCGTTGTAACCTACATTGAACTCGGCCATATAACGATTATTCCAATCGTAAGTAACACGTCCAACTAATCCCACATAACCACGAGGAATATCAGGATAATCAGTCGTACTATAATAGTAGTCCTTGCTCTGGTTATAAAGTAGCAAAGCAGTTATCGTATTTTGTCCGAAAGAACGATTATAGTTAAATGACGACTCTAAATACCAATCACGTCCTTTACCTGTTGATTCAGAATAAGATATAGCACCATTCTCTCCGGATTTCTTATATAGAATACCTCCATCTTTCTGAAGAACAGGGAAATAGGTAGCTTTTGAAGCAGCCCCATTCTTATATACATAGAAATCACTGTTATAAGAACCTTTCACTTTAAATGAAAGTCCTTTTGTCAACATATCCAGTTTCTGATCTAATTGTAAGTCGAACTGCAATTTATTATAGTTGGTTTGCATAAAACCTCCTGTTGTAGAAGCATTTCCAAAGTATGTAATACCACTTCCACCAACAAATGGTAACTGAACATCATCATAATCTGTTGCAGTACTAATATACTTTCCATCAATAATACCAGGACTGGAGAATGGAGTAGCCTGATACATTGCTTTAATCATTCCTGAACTACCCTGTCCTGTATATGGTTTATTGGCATTACTTACATTTCCTGCAATATTAAAAGATAATATTGTTGACTTGGTAACATCAATATCTAAGTTTGAACGATAATTGAAACGGTTATATTGATAACCAAAATTATAGTTCTGACCAAACTCCTTAAACAATCCACCTTGAGTATAAGCACCAGCAGAAATAAAATAGCGCACACCTTTAGAGCCACCACTTATATTTATATTATGCTGAGTCTGCATTGTTGCATCCTTCATTATATAATCAGCCCATCTTGTATCAGGGAAACGGATTGGATCAGAATGATCTTTGAATTTAGCCATCACTGCATCTGAAAACATTGCAGTAAGACCATCGTTAGCACGCATCTGATTGTAGAATGTAGCATATTCATAACTGTTTGCCTGCTCAACCATCTTGGTTGGAGTTAGAATACTGGAAGATGTAGTGATAGATATTTTTGCCTTTGACTCCTTACCACGTTTTGTAGTTATTAAGACTACACCGTTAGCACCTCTAACACCGAAAACAGCTGTAGCAGATGCATCTTTCAATACAGAAACGCTTTCAATTTCGTTAGGGTCAATATCGCTCATGCTTCTTTCAACACCATCTACCTGAATAAGTGGTGAAGAATCTGTCCACGTTGCCTGACCACGAACAAATACAGATGCTGCATCAGATCCAGGTTCACCAGAATACTGAATTGTTGTAACACCCGACAATTGACCAGCCAGGATATTATTTACAGAACTGACAGGAGTACGAACCAACTCTTCGCTTTTTACACTTGAAACTGCACCGGTAAGTGTCACTTTCTTCTGAACACCATACGCCACGATCTCAACATCCTTCAACATAGTTGAATTATCAGCAAGAACAATTTTCATTGCTTCACCTTTAGCTACTACTGTTTTTGTTTCGTATCCTATAAATGATACAACCAATTTTGCGCCAACAGGAGCATTTAATTTAAAAGTTCCGTCAATGTTTGTAGTAGTACCTAGCTTTTCACCCTGTACTTTTACGTTTGCTCCAATAATAACTTCCCCTTGAGAGTCTGTAACAACCCCGGTGATCATCTTCTTTTGCTGTTGAATAATATTCTCTGCAGCCGAAGCAGATTGTATCCCCACAGGGGAAAGAAAAGATGCAGCTAAACAGAATATTAAAATTGGTGGTTTCACAAATAGTTTTGTGTTCCATCTGCCCAAACTAAATAGTATGTGCTTCATAAAATTAAAACTTTAAAATTAACATATTAATACTAAATATTTACGTACAAAGAATAACTATATCTTCTGTCGGTTTTAATAAAAGAGTGTACAATAACAATTGGTAGATTTTCAACTCAGCTATTGAATAACTATAAAGCCATTATATTAACTGAACAAAACACATCGCCATCTATTTTCACACTTTTTTAGGCTACAAAAATAGATTATAACATTATTTCAAGGAATGTATAATCGTACAAACACATGTAAAATATATCAGAGCAGCACATATCTGCCTAATTTAACACTAAGTATAGCTGCACGAACAAACAAATCACATTTGTAATTTTACAATAAAGTGTTAATCAATTAATTTAAAAATACATACATGTATTTATGAGTTATTCTTTAGATAAAAGGATTTTTTTGTCGAAATGAAGTTAAACTGAACTCTGGCAGTTTTTAATCTATATATATTAGAGAAAGCATTCACAGGCTTCTTATTGCTTTCTTATTTCTTTATATTAATATCGTAGATTTACGAAACCGGAACTAGAAGCCTTTTTTAAATAATTAGAGTATTTATCAAGAATATGGTTCCAGAATACATTCAAAACCATATCTTTTATATTTTTGTTATATAGATATTTATCATTTTGTTATAAAATGACAGAATAATACCTATATTTGCATTATAACAAAGGTAGAATTCAAAGGATGAAACAAGAAAATACTTCCGTATTGATAATTTATACTGGTGGAACAATAGGAATGATTGAGAATGCTGAGACAGGAGCTTTGGAAAACTTCAATTTCGAGCAATTACAAAAGCATGTCCCTGAACTTAAAAAGTTGGACTTCAAGATTGATTCCTGCCAGTTTAATCCGCCAAGGGATTCCTCAGACATGGAGCCTGAGGCATGGGCTGATCTTTGCAGGATTATTTATGAAAATTATCGGAAATATGACGGATTTGTAATTCTTCATGGCACAGATACCATGGCTTACACGGCATCTGCTCTTAGTTTTATGCTGGAAAACCTCAACAAACCTGTAATTCTTACTGGCTCTCAACTCCCTATTGGCGTGCTTCGCACAGATGGAAAGGAAAATCTGATGACGAGTCTCGAAATTGCTGCGGCAAAACGCAGAGGAAAACCGCTGGTTCCGGAAGTTTGTGTTTTCTTTGAGAACCATTTAATGAGAGGAAACCGGACAACTAAGATTAATGCAGAGAACTTCAATGCGTTTCGTTCTTATAACTACCCGGCACTGGCAGCAGCAGGTATACATATTAAATATGAGCCTTCACTGATTCATCATTGCACAAATGGCAGACCTCTTACTCCACACCTTTCAGTGGATACAAATGTAGTGATTATTAAACTGTTTCCTGGCATTCAAGAGAATGTGGTTGCTGCAATTCTTGCCATCCCAGGGTTAAAAGGTGTAGTTCTGGAGACTTATGGATCGGGCAATGCTCCCAGAAGTCAGTGGCTTATCAACCAACTTATTGGGGCCAATGAAAGAGGTATAGTTGTTGTTAATGTCACTCAATGTAGCGCAGGTACTGTAGAAATGGATCGTTACGAAACAGGCAAACAATTACTTGATGCAGGAATTTTAAGCGGATATGACAGCACAACAGAATCTGCCGTAACCAAACTTATGTTTCTTTTGGGACATGGACTTCCTCCTGATGAAGTACGGCAAATGATGAATATTTCCATTGCCGGAGAAATTACTATCAATTAATCTGTTTCTAAAAAAATATCGGTACTTTTGCAATTATATATAATTATAATTGCAAAAATGGCAAAAGACAAAACCGTATATGTGTGTTCGAACTGCGGACAAGATTCTCCCAAATGGGTAGGTAAATGTCCCTCTTGCGGAGAGTGGAATACGTACGTTGAAGAGATTGTTCGTAAAGAGGTTGCCAATAAACGCCCAACTTCGGGTATTGAAACACCAAAAGCCAAACCTATATCTTTATGTGATATTGTTACATCCGATGAACCTCGTATTGATTTAAAGGATGAAGAGTTAAATAGGGTACTGGGTGGCGGACTTGTTCCCGGTTCATTAGTACTTATTGGTGGTGAACCCGGTATTGGTAAATCTACGCTGGTATTGCAAACAGTACTCGGTATGCCCAATCGCCGTATTCTTTATGTTTCCGGTGAAGAGAGTGCACGCCAGCTTAAACTTCGTGCCGACCGAATTAAGCATACTTCGTCTGATTGCCTGATTGTTTGTGAAACTTCATTAGAACAAATTTATACCCACATTAAAAATATACGTCCCGAACTGGTTATTATCGATTCTATTCAGACCATTTCCACAGAAACCATAGAATCGTCTCCAGGCAGTATCGGACAAGTGCGTGAATGCTCGGCTTCTATCCTGAAATTTGCTAAAGAAACTAATACTCCGGTGATACTCATCGGCCATATTAATAAAGAAGGTAGCATTGCCGGGCCAAAAGTACTGGAACATATTGTAGACACTGTTCTGCAATTTGAAGGAGATCAGCATTACATGTACCGTATTCTCCGTTCCATCAAGAATCGCTTTGGAAGTACTTCCGAACTGGGTATCTATGAAATGAGACAGGATGGGTTGCGTCAGGTTAGTAATCCTTCGGAACTATTGCTATCGCTCGACCATGATGGAATGAGCGGGGTGGCCATTGCTTCTGCAATTGAAGGAGTTCGTCCGTTCCTTATTGAGACTCAAGCACTTGTTAGCTCGGCAGCCTACGGAGTTCCGCAAAGATCTGCCACTGGTTTTGATCTTCGCCGCATGAACATGTTATTAGCTGTACTTGAAAAACGAGTGGGATTCAAATTAGGACAAAAAGATGTCTTTTTAAATATTGCCGGAGGCTTAAAGGTTAATGATCCGGCTATCGACTTATCCGTAATCAGTGCCATTCTTTCTTCAAATATGGATACAGAGATTGAAAGAGAAGTCTGTCTTGCCGGAGAAGTTGGCTTATCAGGAGAGATTCGTCCGGTGAACCGTATTGAGCAGCGCATTGGCGAAGCGGAAAAGCTGGGATTCAAACGGATGATTCTTCCCAAACATAATTTGCAGGGACTGGACAAAAAGAAAATAAATATAGAACTGGTTCCGGTAAGAAAGGTCGAAGAGGCATTCCGTTGCCTATTCGGTTAAAACAAAAACAACTATGATACAAGAGATACAACTAAGAATATTACCGGAGATTGCGGCCAATGAGCAACGTTTGAAAGAATACCTTTCAAAGGAACAGGGCATTTCTCTGAAACAACTCAATGCAATCCGCATTCTGAAACGCAGTATTGATGCAAGACAGCGTACTGTATTCATGAATCTGAAGGTTCGTGCCTACATCAATGAGATGCCGGCAGACGACGAATATATACATACAACCTATAAGAAAGTAGAGAATGCTCCACAAGTAATTGTTGTTGGAGCAGGGCCTGGCGGTCTTTTTGCTGCTCTCAAGTTAATTGAGGAGGGTATTAAGCCTATTATCGTGGAACGTGGTAAGAATGTACGCGATCGTAAAAAGGATATTGCCCTCATTTCACGTGAACATATTGTTGACCCGGAGTCAAATTATAGTTTTGGTGAAGGTGGAGCCGGCGCTTATTCAGATGGGAAACTCTATACACGTAGCAAGAAACGTGGTAATACTGACAAGATTCTGAATGTATTCTGCCAGCACGGTGCAAGTACTTCCATTCTGGTGGATGCTCATCCACATATTGGTACGGATAAATTGCCGGGAGTAATTGAGAATATGCGTAATACCATTCTGGAATGTGGCGGCGAAGTACATTTCGAAACAAGAATGGATGCTCTGATTATAGAGAATAATGAGATAAAAGGAATAGAGACAAATACCGGAAAGACCTTACTTGGCTCGGTTATTCTGGCTACCGGTCACTCAGCACGTGATGTATATCGCTGGTTGGCTGCCAATAATGTTGATATTGAATCAAAAGGTATTGCAGTAGGTGTACGTTTGGAACACCCACAAATGCTGATTGACCAGATACAGTACCATAACAAAAACGGTAGAGGTGATTATCTTCCTGCGGCAGAATACAGCTTTGTAACTCAGGTTGAAGGCAGAGGAGTTTATTCATTCTGCATGTGCCCGGGAGGTTTCGTGGTACCTGCGGCTAGTGGACCTGAACAAGTGGTAGTCAATGGTATGTCTCCATCCAACCGTGGTTCAAAATGGAGCAACTCTGGTATGGTCGTTGAAATCCACCCTGAAGATTTCCCTGAATATGCAAAGTATGGTCCGTTAGCTCTGATGGAATTTCAGGAAGAGCTGGAACGTCAATGCTGGATGCAAGGAGGTAGACGCCAAACAGCACCGGCACAACGAATGGTAGATTTCACCAGAGGAAAGTTAGGCTCTACCCTGCCTGATTCTTCTTATAGCCCAGGATTAGTATCTTCTCCGCTTCACTTCTGGATGCCACCATTTATAGCCAAAAGATTATCGCAAGGATTCCAGCAATTCGGGAAGTTCTCACACGGATTCCTGACGAATGAAGCAACAATGATCGGCGTAGAAACCCGAACCTCTTCACCGGTACGTATTATCCGTGATTCGGAATCATTGCAGCACATCACCATTAAAGGATTATTCCCTTGCGGTGAAGGTGCAGGATATGCCGGCGGTATTGTTTCTGCCGGAATAGATGGTGAACGGTGCGCCGAGAGTGCTGCAAAATATGTGCAGGCAATCTAAAAAATTAATTGTAAACAATATAGGTTATGGAGAATTTAGAAATTGCAATTATCGATGCAAATACGCTTACCTGCGTTGGCTTGAGAAATTTGTTGGAGAAACAACTGCCCAAAGCTGTTATCCGTACTTTTGAAGATTTTCCCACATTTGCCGATGACACACCGGATATGTATACTCACTATTTCATATCCTCACAAACCTATATTCTTTACAACCCATTTTTCCTTCCACGTAAAGAAAAAACTATTATAATGATGCATGGAGCAGGGAATCATACGTTTCCTGCTTCCAATCATATTATAAATATATTCCTTCCAGAAAAGAAACTGACCACAGAACTGATGAAGTTCTTTTCTCATAAATCGAGTGAAATGGAGAAACTTCCATCGGATGATGAGCTTTCGGCACGTGAAATTGAAGTATTGATTCTTGTAACTAAAGGACTCATAAACAAAGAGATTGCAGACAAACTTAATATTAGTCTTACAACCGTTATCTCTCACCGCAAGAATATCACTGAAAAGCTCGGTATAAAGTCGGTTTCCGGATTAACAATTTACGCCGTGATGAACGGATATATTTCTCCCGATAGTATATAAAATCCCCATAAATGAGGATTGTGTAGTTTTTTTAATAGTCCGTACTTTGCAGACGAATTAAAAAACTACACAAATGAAAAGGAACATATTACTATTCTTTATTCTATTACTAACCGAAAACTTACTGGCAAGTGATTTTATTCCAAAGGATTCTACCAAGAGCGTTAAGATAAAAGAGATTATAGTTACCGCTTCTCCAAAGGAATCCAAGCATTTCCGCCAACTTCCGGTTACTGTTTCAACAATCTCTCAGCATGAGATGCAGGCTTACCAGATAAACTCACTGAAAAGCATGAACGGGATTGTTCCAAACCTCTTTATTCCCGATTATGGTTCCAAGCTGACTTCCGCCATTTATATCCGCGGAGTAGGTTCCAGAATAAATACTCCTTCTGTTGGATTGTATGTAGATGATATCCCTTATATCGACAAATCGGCATTTGACTTCAACTTTTCTGATATTGAAAACATTGAAGTTTTGCGCGGACCACAAAGCACTCTTTACGGAAGAAATGCAATGGGCGGACTTATCAAGTTACACACTAAATCTCCTTTTGCTTATCAGGGAACCGACCTGAAATTAAGTGCAGGTACCTATAATAGTTATTCAGCTTCGCTAACTCATTATCACCGGGTTAATGATAAGTTTGCCTTCTCTACCGGAGGATTCTATGAAAAGAGTGGTGGATTCTTTGAAAATACTTACCTGAACAAAAAAGCCGATCCGCTGAGTAGTGGCGGTGGAAGGATACGCAGTATCTGGTTACCAAAGGATAACTTAAAATTAGATTTGAATGTGAGCTACGAATACAGCGATCAGGGAGGATATCCTTATGCTATTTACGATAATTCAACTGGTAAAATTGGCGATGTTTCCACAAACAGAGAAAGCAAATATTACCGTGGATTACTCAATGCAGGACTAAACATAAGTTATCAGGCAAGGAACTATATTATGACTGCTGCCACTGGTTTTCAAAACCTAAAGGACAGAATGTATATGGATCAGGATTTCACTGCCAAGGATTATTATTCCATTACACAAAAACAGAAGCAAAATACTATTTCCGAAGAGATAACTTTCCGTTCCTTTGAGAATGAACGATATGAGTGGACCTGCGGGGCCTTTGGCTTTTATCAATCACAAAAGACTAATTCTCCGGTTTATTTCGAAAAAGACGGCATTTCCATGATTCAATCATCTATGGATGCAGCTATGGCTGGACTACCGATGACTGTTAAACTAACAGATGCATCAATGCCTGTATATGGAAATTACAATACTCCTTCTTTAGGAGCAGCACTCTTTCATCAATCTACTTACAATGACTTTCTTATCAAAGGGTTATCTGCAACAGTAGGTTTACGACTAGACTATGAGAAATTAAAAATCACACACAGTACAAATGCAACCATGAATGCTGTTATGACCATGCGTGGAAAGACAACAGACGCTTCACGAGTAGTTGATATCCATGGTAAAGTTGATGATGATTATTTGCAATTGCTTCCAAAGTTTGCACTTAAATATGATTTTCCTAATAATAAAACAGGTAATGTCTATGCTTCAGTCAGCCGTGGATTCCGCTCCGGAGGATATAACTTCCAGATGTTTGCAGATCTTGCTCAAGCTCAGTTAATGGGTAGCTCTTCTACTGCGTTAACAGACGAGGATGTAGCTAAAGCAATAACCTATAAGCCCGAATATACATGGAATTATGAAGTGGGAACGCACCTTTCTTTACTAAACAATAAACTGATTGCCGATGTTGCTGCCTTTTACATGGATACAAAAGATCAGCAAGTCGTACGTTTTGCCGATAGTGGATTAGGACGAATGACCGTGAATGCCGGACACAGTGCCAGTCTTGGTGCAGAAACAAGTATTCGTGCAACTATTACCAGTGCATTTAGCCTGAATGCTGCATACGGATATACTCATGCAACTTTCAAGGATTACGTCAGCAACCAGAAGAACCAGGCTGGAGAGCTCGTTTCTGTTAACTACAATGGCAATTATATTCCAATGGTTCCTCAGAATACCTTCAGCCTTGGTGCTGAATATGGCTTTTCATTCTCCAACAGTCTGATTAGCAGACTGACCTTTAATGCACAATATAACGGAGCAGGGAAAATATACTGGACAGAGAATAATGACGTGGCACAAAAATTCTACGGAATTCTGAATGGGAAAATAGGAGTTACAATGAAGAAAGTGCAATTTGATTTGTGGGCCAGAAATATGTTAGACGAGTCTTATGCAACCTTTGGCTTTGTATCAAGCGGAAAAACCTTTATGCAAAAAGGAAAACCGATACAAGCAGGGATAGACCTACGTTACAGATTCTAATTGACTTAAACTAAATATAGCTATTTCTTTTTTCTGATTAAAGAACCACACTATTGAAGATAGGGTACAGATATTGTTCACTTACAGAACTTGAGTAAAAGAACAATATTAGATGCTTTTCTTTAATAGCTGTGGTTTCTTTTTTCTGCAGATTACTGATTAATTGCTCCGCAGGAAGGACATTCTCCTTTATCTTTCATCAGTGCTCCACACTTGCCACACCGGTATTTATACGTCATTCTTCCACTAACCTGCTTCATAAGGATGTAGAAGAAATAAGCCAGAAACAGGTAGCCTATGTAAAACGATGTAGCAATTATAAAGAAGAAATAACAGAAAATACAGCAAGCTGCCAATCCCAACAGATACAAGAAAGCAGAGGAAGGGGAAAGCTGACGGAACAATTCTTCAAGCGAAGCCAGAAATATTACAATAAAGGCCCACATACTCAGCACAAATACAGAAAGTATAAAGGGGACCTTAAAAGGGCTCAGCGTAGGATTAAAGTAAAAATGCTGCCAGGTTTCCGGTACAAACATCTGCATACTCTCATAAATGGTAGCAGAGAAAGCCAGGAGAAAACAAAGCATCAACGGATATACACTATTGATATCGTTAAAATAAACCAGCATGAGCTTCTTTTTCCGATAAACCCGGAAAAGATATATAGCCAATACAATTGTTACAATAATCAGAGAATAAGAGGCATGGGTATGACTAAACACAAAAATAGCCTGAGAGCCGGGATTAACGGGAACAAAGTTATCAACAATCGTTGATTCGTGAACCCATCCCTGGGTTTTCTGATCACGGGCTACTTTTACCCAGACAGAATCCACCGTATCCGATGGCTGTACCATGAACTCGGCCACTACTACCCTATCTCCTTTGGTTATCGTTATAAACTTATCCTTAAAGGGAAGTTGTGCAAGCTTAACCGTGTCCGACCAGGCTTCGAGGTTCTTATTCAGCGTATAGTGATAATGGTATAACTGATAAAGAGAATCTTTCGATTTATCAGAAATCTCCTCTTTATCTATTTTTGGTTCGGTATACTTACAGGAATAAAAGGTAACAGATAGAAAAAGCGTAAAAAAGAATAAGATACTACGCATGCCACAAAGCAATTCTGCTCTTCGAAAAGCATTCAACAGCGACATAACCGCCTTTTTATGTAGAAAATCTTGCTCTCTCTTTTTCATGATTCTAATTATTCATTAATCACTTTCATCTCACAATTCTTACAATCAAACGATAAGCGGAATTTTTTATCCTTGTACGTAAGATAATAAGGCTCGGTATAAGGTGATTTTCCTCCCTGATGAGTAGGACAATATCCCAGATTGTAGCGAATGCAATGCTTGCAGAACATTAAAGCAGCACCTTCTACCGGAACTTTTTCGAATGCCGGTTCTATTTCCTTCACCCCATGATCTCTGTAGAACGTTTCGGCCTCAGCATTCATCACGTTGCCCAAGTATGTGAGCTTGTTTAAGGGAAACGGATGAGTAGTAGGCTGTATTTTTCGTACAGAACGGCGGTAATTGATTTTCCGGGTCTGCAGCAGTTTATCAATAGTTTCACGTCTTAGTTCGGCCAATACCGAAGCAGGGATGAACCAGTTTTGCTGAAAGTCCACATCAATTCGTGAAGCTTCAAACGGAGTATTACCCAGTTTACCCAGCTGAGTGCGAAGATTATCTGCTTGCGGAGTGCGAGCAAGCTCTTTCTCACGAGGGAGTGTAACGCTTACAGCATTTCCATCCTCGTCTTTCGCAGAGAGTGTAAAGCCAAAATTATTTTCGGCGAGGCACAATTCCACATCAATCTTCCGTTCTGAAGATTTACGCGTCAATAGTTTCTCAAACTCCTGATCGAAATTGCGATAAAGCACCGTGCGGGGCTTCACATTCGGCATTTCGTGAGGAAAGAGTTTGTTGGTCTCTACCTTGTTAATGCGGAACCCGCTGAGATCTCCCTGATCGTTGATAAAACATACCCCATCGCCGTTATTGAACGATTTTACTCCTGCCACCGTGAGGTAATTTCCACGCAACTCTTTCACAGTACCCATCTCCTCACCCAAAGATTTAGGAGTGTCCATTGATGATATATCTTTGGAGCGGTTGAAAAGGAAATAGTCAGTGAAACCACGACTGAAACTTTTATCCAGCTGCGGAGTAAATTCATATTTGCAATGTCCGGAAGAAGCCCGGATATATTCTGGTCGCTGCACAAATATCTCGTCCAGTTTCTGACGATAATAGGCAGTTACATTCTTTACGTAAGTTACATCCTTGAGTCGTCCTTCTATTTTCAGTGAAGAAACACCGGCATCGAGCATTGCTTCCAGATTGTCCGACTGGTTAAGATCTTTAAGCGAAAGCAAGTGTTTATTACGAACAATCACCTCACCCTTGGCATCAACCAGGTTAAACGGAAGACGGCAGACCTGTGCACACTCTCCCCTGTTGGCGCTACGGCCAAAGAGAGCCTGACTGATGTAACACTGTCCGCTATAGCTCACGCATAAAGCGCCGTGAACAAAAGCTTCCAAAGGCACATCTGTGGTTTGATGTATTTTCTTTATCTCTACTAACGACAATTCACGGGGAAGTACCACCTGTTCAAATCCTGCATCTGCCATGAATTTCACTTTTTCAGGCGTGCGGTTATCACACTGTGTACTTGCATGCAGGGCAATAGGTGGCAGATTCATTCGGGTTATAGACATATCCTGAACAATCAGCGCATCCACTCCCACTTTATAAAGATCCCAGATAAGCGTTTCGGTTTCTTTTAGCTCCTCATCGTGAAGAATTGTATTGACCGTAACATAAATCTTCGCATTATACAGATGAGCGTGCTCCACCAAAGTAGCAATATCCTCCAGAGAATTTCCGGCGGCAGCACGTGCACTGAACTTAGGCGCACCGATATAAACCGCATCTGCACCATGATTCACCGCTTCGATACCACACTCCAGATTCTTTGCCGGAGCCAGCAGTTCTATTTTTCTTGGCTTCATCATTTAATATCGTCAATATTAAACGGAGTTTCCTGATATACAAAGTAATTGAGCCAGTTGGCAAACAACAAATTGGCATGACCGCGCCAGCGAACCAGCGGCTCGTTATCAGGGTTATTGTCACGATAATAATTGCAAGGAATTTCTATATCGAGTCCTTTGCCCAGGTCGCGTTTATACTCTTCATCAAGCGTAAGAGGTGAATATTCAGAATGTCCGGTTACGAAGAACTCTCTTCCGTTTCTTCCCATAACCAGATACACTCCGGCTTCATCAGATTCAGAAAGAATCTCAATCTCGGGCACCTTCAGAATATCTTCCCTGCGAATTTCCGTATGGCGGCTGTGAGGAACATAGAACACATCATCAAAGCCACGGAAAATAGGGTTAAGCAAATTTTCGGGAGTATGATTAAACACACCAAACATCTTTTTATCGAGCGGATACTTAGGTACACCGTAATAATGATACAATCCGGCTTGCGCAGCCCAGCAGATATAAAGTGTAGATGTAACGTGAGTTCTGGCCCAATCAAAGATTTCCGTTATCTCGTCCCAGTAAGTAACGTCCTGATAGTCCATTTGCTCCACCGGAGCACCGGTAATAATCATACCATCATACTTCTCGTTTTTCATATTTTCAAAGTCCTCATAGAAAGTCATCATGTGTTCTATAGGAGTATTCTTTGAAGTATGGCTTTTCAGCTTCATAAACAAGACTTCCAATTGGAGAGGCGTGTTGGATAACAGGCGAATCAAATCGGTTTCTGTGGTAATTTTTATCGGCATCAGATTGAGAATCACAATCTTAAGCGGACGAATATCCTGCTGACTGGCGCGAGAATTATCTATCACAAAGATATTCTCTTCCTTCAACAGTTCAATAGCAGGTAATTTATCAGGTAAATTTAACGGCATCTTCTTAACTAAAATTTTAATATCAACTGCAAAAGTAATCATTTCCAAGATATCTTATTCAGATTGCCTGACTAATTAATCTAAACATAATTCATAATTAACCATTTATAAAGGTTAGTTTAACCCATAACCGGGCAAACATTATTATTAGGGTCGGGAGGCTAGCGTATTAAAGTCGGGAGGCTAAAATATCAGGGTCGGGAGTTTAATTATTTAAGGTCGCGACTCTAATAATAATTATTCAAGGATAGATGGTTAATTTTCCGAGGGAAAAGTATTAGTTTATGCTATTTAATTGATTAAATTAGTAGCGTGATCAGTGAACAATGTGAAGAGAACTGCGTTATCTATCACAAATAAATAATAAACAACCATTAATAAGCAGAGATATGAAAATATTATTTGTACTTACTTCCCACGATGAGCTGGGAAATACCGGACATAAAACCGGATTTTGGGTAGAAGAATTTGCTGCACCATATTATACTCTCTCTGACGCTTTTGCTAGTATCACGATTGCTTCGCCTAAAGGCGGGCAACCACCGATTGATCCTAAAAGTGAATTGCTCGATTTTCAGACACCGGCCACTGTGAGGTTTTATAAAGACGAAACGTTGAAAGAAAAACTTGCTCATACACTGAAACTGAGTGAAGTGAACCCCGCAGATTATGATGCTGTTTTTTATCCGGGCGGACATGGACCACTATGGGATTTGGCAAACGATAAAAATTCCATTAAACTTATTGAAGATTTTTATGCAGCCAGTAAGCCTGTTGCATTTGTATGTCATGCTCCCGGTGTACTTCTCAACGTAAAAGCTCCTAATGGAGAACCATTGGTAAAAGGCAAAGAAGTAACCGGATTCTCCAATTCGGAGGAAGAAGCCGTGCAACTAAACAAGATTGTTCCGTTCTTGCTGGAAGATGAAATACAAAAACTAGGCGGCCATTACAGTAAAGGTCACGATTGGGGCTCGTACATCAGGAAAGATGGCTTACTGATTACGGGACAGAACCCAGCCTCATCTGAAGCTGTAGCCAAGGAATTACTGAAAGTATTGCACTAAAAGCTACTTTTTTACTCAAAAAAGTGAGGGTAGAGCCTAAAAGTGAGAGATGGGTGAGGGATAAATCAGCATCCCTCACTTTTTATTTTACTGTAAATAAAGCTATTAATTAATTTTAGTGAGGGAGTGAGGGATGAAAAAAATAGTTCTAATTTCTGAGAGAGTATGAAAGAGTAAACAAATTAAGCAAATACAAAAAAATGCTGTAACTTTGCAGAAAATTTACAAGAGTTATGAAAAAGAAAAAGAGTAATTCCTTGATGGATTACGTAAAGGCTGCCCGCCGTGGAAGCAGGGAAGCAGAGATTGAACAACACGGACACCCGATAAACTATCGGAAAGTAGTACCTTCGAAGAAGGCGTACAATAGGAAAAAGAATAAGGCAGACGATAAGGGTCTGCCTTATTTGTTTTTATGCAATTAGGTAATGAATAACTAGCAACTCATTTCTCCTGCATTTTTCTTTGCAGAGAGTAAGTTATATGCACCTTTAACAACAACCTTGGTAGTATTTACATCAAAATCTTCCGGTAATATAACTTCAGTATAACCACTATCTGTTACCCCTTTACGAACTTCAACCATACGATATTCAGTAAATGATTTCCCACTTTCCTGCTTATTCTTATCGAAAACAAAGATATAATCTTTATCATCAAAGCTAACAATAGCCTCCGAAGGTAAAGCAGTTACTTTATTACCGAATGTTTCAATAGCAGCATTTACATACATTCCGGGAATAACGTTCTTACATTTGCTCATCACATTGGCATAAACTTTATAAGTTTTGTCCCCACTTACTGATTTTCCGGTTTGGAACACAATAGCTTCGTGCTGATCTGATTCATTATTGATAAGGAAATTGATTTTTTGTCCTTTTTTTACTTTTGCTGCATCTTTTTCAAAAAGAGTGAGCTCCAGGAAGAGCTTATCATTATTGACTATCTCGAACATAATATCGGACGGAGTAACGTACTTTCCGATGTTTACATTTACAGATCTCACAAAACCTGTTATAGGAGATACAATGGAAGTAGAAGAATGAATAGTGTTTTCATTCAATTTATCGGGATTTATACCAATAAGAGCAAGCTTCTGTCTTAAAGCATTTAACTGAGCCTTCAAATTTTTATAATCGGCAGTATTCTGCTGCATGCTTTTTTGAGAATAGACATCATTCTCATACAATTCAGAATGGCGCTTGTGCTCTGCAACCGCAAACTTATATTTGTTCTTTGCTTCAAGATAACTCTGTTGAAGATCAATAAACTCTGGATTTTCAATCACAGCAAGTAATTGCCCCTTATGAACCAAAGTGCCAGGCAGAAGTGAAGTTCTCTTCACATAACCGCCCATTGGCGCACAAACAGTGGCAAAGCTTTGTGGTGCAACAGATACTACACCGTTTACTTTAGTTGTACCGCTTAAAGAACGAGTCTCCACTTTTCCAAGCTGAATATCGGCCAGTTTTATCTGATCAAAGCGCATTTCTACAATATCTTCCGGAAGCACTTCGACTTCTTTATTTTCTTCGTCTGTTTTTTTACTTCCTCCACATGCAGCTAACACTGTAACTAAGACAACCAGAAAAGAAACAGTGATAAATTTATATTTTGACATATAGTTCATTTTTAGAATATTTTACCTGTTATAAATTCAATATTAATGATGGTTTGGTTATAGCTATTAAGAGCATCAAGATAGTTCTGCTTTATGTCTAAGGCTCTTCCAAGACTCAGTACATATTCAAAATAATCCATAGCCCCCGACTTATAGCTACGCGTAGATTGGTCAATAATAAGATTGGCCTCGGGAATAGCCTGCTTCTCATAATAATCTACACTACCGGAATATTTGCTATACTCATCAAGCAAAGAGCGATAACTTCCCGATAACTCTTTCGAATAACTTTCGGCATTAGTCTTAGCAATCTTCTCGGAGATTTTGGCAGCTTTGTTTTTTGAATTACCAGAAACAAACCAAAGCGGAACAGCCACTCCTACTTGTACAGAATTAAACCGGTCTCCTCTTCCAAAAGCTCTTGATACACCATTTACATCTTGCGATCCCACCATTGTCTGACTGGAATAACCAATACTAAAATCGGGCAACATCTTGCTCTTTTCCAACTTTCTTTCAATTTGAGAAACCTGAACCTGTTGCTGCGCATATCCAAGCGATGGATTTTGAGCTACAGCCATACTGTCAGTTATTAGAGTATACTCAATTCGCCTCAATATACTATCTGCCGGAGAATAAAGAACATCTGTATTTAAAAGAGTCTGCAACTTTCTTTTCAATATATCCATATCTGCAACTGTTTGGCGCAATTGGTTTTTAATCTCCATACTCTGAGAACGAGCAGTAATCATTTCCAGTTTATTGGTTTCGCCAACTTTGGTACGTAACTCAGCAGCTTTGAGAAATCCGGTATACAAACTATCCTGATAGCTCAGCAATCTTTGTTTTGAGTGCAGAAAAGCAAGCTGCCAATAAACCTGCTTTACCATCGTTGCAGTTTCAAGGCGTGAACCCTTTAATTGCCATTCACTACTCTTCACCTTAGCATCGGCCAGTTTACTCTGGTTGATATAAACCGTTGGGAATGCTATAGACTGTGATACGGTAAAACTATTATCTTTCGTATAAGAATTAAATTTGCCATACTGCATTTCAACAGTGGTTTTCTCCAAATCCCACGAAGCTCCTTTCAGAGCTTTCTGGGCTTCAACGGAATATGCTGAAGAACGAACGTTCAGGTTGTTGTCCAATGCCAGTTGAATAGCATCGTGCAAACTAACAGTCTTTGATTGCTGAGCTTTTATACCATTAAAAGCAGGTGCTGCTAAAAGCAAAAACAGGAATACCGAAAGTGTTTTCATTGATTTACGTTTAAACAGTGCTTTAAAACTATGAGTAGAGAATATAACATAGAATACCGGAAGAATTATCAGAGTCAACAATGTAGAAGTAATCAATCCACCAATTACCACCGTTGCCAAAGGTTTTTGCACTTCTGCTCCGGCCGAAGTGGATATTGCCATAGGCAAGAAACCCAGAGAAGCAGCAGCAGCCGTCATAATAACAGGTCGTAAACGAGTCTGCAAACCTTTAATAACCCTTTCCGTTATATCTTCAAAACCATCCTTTTCCAGTCGGTTAAACTCAGATATCAGCACTATACCGTTGAGCACGGCCACACCAAACAGAGCAATAAAACCTACTCCGGCAGAAATGGAGAAATTCATTCCACGTATCCACAATGCAAGAACACCTCCAATGGCCGACAACGGCACTGCTGTATATATCAATAAAGTCTGTTTTACTGAATGGAAAGTAAAGTACAATAAAACAAATATTAAAAGCAGTGCAATAGGTAATGCTATAGCAAGCCTGTCTTTAGCTGCCTCGAGATTCTTAAACTGACCGCCATAAGATATATAGTAACCGGTAGGAAGGGTTATTTGCTTATTTATCTTGGCTGTTACGTCACTAATTACACTCTGAACGTCTCTGTTACGGACATTGAATCCTATAGTGATACGACGTTTGGTTTCTTCTCTTGAAACCTGTGCCGGACCAGATTTAATAGATATATCGGCCAACTGTTCAAAAGGTATCTGCTCTCCATTCGGAGCAACAACAGATAAGCTCTTTACATCATCCAGATTCTGGCGGTAATCTTTATCCAGACGAACAACGAGGTCGAATCGTTTTTCTTCATCGTATACAACTCCGGCCTGACTACCCGCAAATGCTGATCGAAGGACTTTATTCACATCATCGATTGAGATTCCATATTGAGCCAAACGATCACGATTATAATTAACCTGAATCTGAGCCAATCCCGTAACCTTTTCAACACTTATATCTTCGGCACCATCGACCTCTTTTATTATTTTTTCCACATCGGCAGCCTTATCAGCCAAAGTATTCAGATCGTCACCGAATATTTTAACGGCCACATCCTGTTTAGAACCAGACATCAATTCATTAAAACGCATTTGAATAGGTTGCTGGAATTCAAACTTAACTCCGGCAAGAGGTATTAACTTATCCTGCATTTTCTCAACAAGTTCTTCGCGTGTTTCTGCAGAAGTCCATTCACTCTTATCTTTCAGTGTAATTATATAATCTCCGGTTTCCATAGGTGTAGGGTCGGTTGGAATTTCGCCGGCACCAATCTTACATACAATATGCTTTATTTCGGGGAAGTTATCAAGCAGAATCTTATTTGCTTTTTCAACCACCTCAACCGTATTTGAGAGTGAACCTCCCTGCAATGTAATAACACCTGCAGCAAGGTCTCCTTCTTCTAATTGCGGAATAAATTCACCTCCTAAAGAATTGAACAAGAACATACTTAGCACAAAGGCCACAACAGCACTTATAGACACGGTACGTTTTCTTCTTAAAGCAAGCTTAAAGATAGGATTAAAAAAACGATGAATTTTGTCCATCAGTTTATCTGAAAAGTTTCGTTTATGCACTGTTTTCCGGTCAAGGAAAAGAGCCGAAACCATTGGTACGTAAGTAAGAGACAGAATAAATGCTCCAAGAATAGCAAAACAAACAACAAACGCCATAGGCTGGAACATCTTTCCTTCGATGCCCGTTAATGCCATGATTGGTAAATACACTATCAGAATAATAATCTCACCAAATGCTGCAGCTTTTCTTATCCGGCTTGAAGCTTTAAAGACACTTTCATCCATCTCATCCTGAGTGAGTGTACGCCCATCAAGTTTTGAGCTGGCTTTTGAGACATGATGTACTACACTCTCCACAATAATCACAGCTCCATCGACTATCAAACCAAAATCGATAGCACCCAAGCTCATAAGATTTCCCGAGACACCAAACAGGTTCATCATGGAAAGAGCAAACAGCATTGATAGCGGAATTACTGAGGCTACAACCAATCCGGCTCTTACATTTCCGAGAAATAGTACAAGAACAAAAATAACAATCAGTGCCCCCTCAATCAAATTACGTGAAACAGTGCTAATAGAACGACCTACAAGATCAGAACGGTTCAGGAACGGTTCTATCTTCACTCCCTTAGGCAATGATTTTTGTATGGATTCAATCCGGGTCTCTACATCCTTAATCACTCTATGTGCATTAGCACCTTTAAGCATCATAACAACTCCACCTACGGATTCAGTTGTGTCGACAACAAAAGCGCCATACCGGGTTGCATTACCATATTGCACCGTGGCAACATCTCTTATCAACACCGGCATACCAGAAGAATTACTCTTAACAACTATTTTTTGAATATCTTCTATCGTTTTTACCAGTCCGATGCCTCTGATGAAATAAGCCATCGGTTTCTTATCAATGTAAGCACTACCGGTATTTTCATTATTCTTTTCGAGAGCATTGAAGATATCTGTAAGAGTGAGATTCATAGCTCTTAATCTTTCAGGATTTACTGCAATCTCATACTGCTTTACAAAACCTCCGTAACTATTAATTTCTGCAACACCCGGAGTTCCCAGCATTTCTCTACGCACTACCCAATCCTGAAGTGTGCGCAATTCCATCGGGGTATATTTATGTTCGTAACCTTTTTCAACGGCTAGGCGATATTGGAAAATCTCTCCCAATCCTGTTGAAATTGGAGCCAATTCTATTTTTGCAAGACCTGAAGGTATAACTTCTTCAGCTTCTTTCAACCTTTCATTTAGTTGTTGCCGTGCCCAATATACGTCAACATTATCTTTAAAAACAACAGTAACCACCGATAACCCTAAACGGGATATGGAACGAAGCTCTATAATATCGGGAATATTGGCAACTGCAACTTCAATTGGTGCAGTTATTACACTTTCCACCTCCTGAACAGCTAACGACGGAGCTATCGAGATAATCTGCACCTGATTATTCGTAATATCAGGTATAGCATCAATTGGTAAACGAGTCAATGAATATGTACCCCATCCAATCAATGCAACAATAAATAACCCAATAATAAATTTATTTTTTATTGAGAATTGAATGATACGTTCTATCATGAAATATATACTTTATTTAAATTAATACAGGATTAATGATTTCATCATTATAAAATCATTAATAAATAACGAACAGCGAAAGAATATTACCTTTTTGCTACAGTTAAAAAAAAATTTTCAGCTATAACAAAGCAACAGTAATTCATCTGTTTATTCGTTAATATAAGTTTGATTGTGAATAGATATAGGCAGATTACAGAAATTATCTACCTTTACATTTAAAGAGCAGGAGGCGCACGAAGGCTTATAGTACGAGAAATATTCGCACCATGTAGAAACTCTATATAATAATAAAAACGATTGAAAATTTCCAGCTTGGGAGGGAGCAATGAATTTAGGATTGTCCTTGTAAACAATGTAATATCATGGAAATAAAGAGGCTGTGCAACCGTATTAATATAATGTTGAACAGAAAAATGAAGATTAGTAATACAATAGCCGTCACAATCCGGATTTGATTGATGGGGGGCAGGAGTTGAAGTATCATCATCGTGATGGAAACAAATATCGTCATCATAATGGTGATGATGGGGCAATACCGGTACAATCAGCACAAGCATGCTGACCATCAATAAAAATATACCGAAATATTTCCTCTTTTTCATTCTTTTAATCTTACGGAACAAAAGTAATGTTTTAAATTAAGAGATAAAAGAAAAAAAAGAGGTAAATGCCAATAATTTGGACATTTACCTCTAAAATATTATAAAAGAAAACTACTTCTACCAAATAGACACTCTCTTTTCAACAGGAAGATACATTGCATCTTTCGCTGTAATATTGAAAGCATCATACCATGCGCCAATGTGAGGAAGCGCTCCATCAACACGCCATTTACCCAATGAGTGAGGATCTGACTTAGTACGGCTTAGAATTGCTTCAGGACGAATATTGTTTGCCCATACACCTGCATAAGACAAGAAGAAACGTTGTTCTGGAGTGAAGCCATCTATCGTTTGAAGAGGAGCATTTTTAGTTGCATTTTTAAATGCATTAAAAGCAACCTGCAATCCACCATGATCGGCAATATTTTCTCCAAGAGTAAACTTACCGTTAGCATGTACTCCAGGAGCTACTTCAATGTTATCGAAGAAGCTTGTCATTACAGCAGCACGAGCTTCAAAGTTCTTTGCATCTTCTGCAGTCCACCAGTCTTTCAGGTTTCCATCTTTATCATATTGTCTTCCCTGATCATCAAATCCGTGAGTCATTTCATGTCCGATAACCACGCCAATAGCTCCATAGTTAAAGGCATCATCAGCATTCATGTCGAAGAAAGGATATTGTAGAATTCCGGCAGGGAAACAAATTTCGTTTGTTGTAGGATTATAGTAAGCATTCACAGTCTGAGGAGTCATCTGCCACTCACTCTTATCTACTGGTTTATTAGCTTTACTGATCATATAATCATGTTCAAAGCGGTTTGCACGTTGTGCATTTTCCCAGTATGAATCATTCTTAATCTGCAGTGAAGAATAGTCTCTCCATTTATCAGGATATCCAATCTTTACAGTGAAAGCTGAAAGTTTTTCCTGAGCTTTAGCCTTAGTTACATCGCTCATCCAAGCTAAATTCTGTATACGTTGTCCTAATGATATCTGAAGGTTTTTAACCAAGGTTACCATTCTTTCCTTTGCAGCAGCAGGGAAATATTTTTCGGTATACATTTGTCCCACAGCTTCTCCCAACGAACCATCAACAACTGCTACGGCACGTTTCCAGCGAGGTTTCATCGTCTTAACACCATTTATTGTCTTGCTGTAAAAATCAAAGTTTTCGGCATAAATTTCATCGCTAAGGAAAGAAGCTGATGCATCGATCAGTTTCCATTGCAAATAAGCAATCTGATCTTTCAAGGGCAAACTATTAATAATAGTCACAGCTTCTTTAATTGATGCCGGCTGGCCAATATTGATTTCTTTCAGACCTTTCAATCCAAAATTAGTAAAGAACACATCCCATCCAAAAGAAGGATATTGTTTTTTAAGTTCAGCAACTGATATTTTGTTGTAATTAGCATGAGGATCTCTCAATTCAACCTTTGTACGAGAAGCCTTTGCCAATCGGGTTTCAATCAGCATGACAGATGCCATAGCCTTATCTGCAGAAGATTTATCGAATCCAGCCAAACGGAACATCTTAGCAACATGCAATTTATACTTATCACGAATATTTTTTGTCTTGTCATCATTGTCCAGATAATATTCGCGTTCACCCATGCTAATACCACTTTGGTAAGTGTGAACCATATTCATTGAACTGTTCATGTCATCTGCACTCACATAAACTGTGAAGTATGGATCAAGTCCCATCTGACGCATTTCAGCGATTAATGGATAGATAGCAGTTTTACCTTTTAAAGAAGCAATTTTCTTCAAATAAGGTTTAATAGGAGCAGCACCTTCTTTGTTCAGCTTAGCACTATCCATGGCAATATTATAAAGATCACCTATTTTTTGTGCAACTGTACCCACCTGATTCTTTGTTGAAGCAAGTCCCTCAATCAGCCCTTTTAACTGTTCACGATTATTTTCGGCCAACTTATCAAAAGAACCGAAACGTGAATATTCTCCTGTTAGCGGATTCTTTTCCATCCATCCGCCACATGCATATTGATAAAAACTAGTTCCCGGTAAAGCATTCTTATCGAGATTATTAAAGTCAACTCCAGGAGCTAACTGTGCATCCACTTCGCAATTCCATCCTGTAGTCATCATACAGAATGCAACCAGCGGTAAATAATTCTTCAATTTCATATATTTTAATTTATTAAATTCTATTTCTCAATTTGACGCAAAGCTTAGAAAAAAATCACAGAGAAAATACTATTTATACAAAATTTATTCTAAGATTATTTTTATTCACCTTTAGCTTCTTCAAGTTCTATTGAAGCAGATTCCCACTCTTCTACTACACGGTCCATATCTTGCTTCAGTTTTTGATGTTCAGCATAAAGATCCATATCTGAAGCTCCCTCAGGAGTAGCCATTTTTAGTTCAACTGCCGATATTTTTTCTTCCAGATTTTCTATTTTCTTTTCGCAGTCAGATACTTGTTTTTCCAGCTTACGCAGTTTTTTATTAAGTTCTTTCTGTGCTTCATAAGAAAGTTTATTCTCTGATACAGTTTCTGATTCACTATTTTGAGCAGTAGGAGAAGCTGATAATTCAGGCTTGCGCTGCAAATCATTTAGACTATCCATCTTTTTCTTTTGAAGGAAATCATAAATGCCGCCCAAATGCTCCCTAACGACTCCACCTCCAAATTCATAAACTTTTGTAACAAGACCATCGAGGAATTCACGGTCGTGAGAAACAATAATCACGGTTCCATCAAAATCCCTGATGGCATCTTTAAGAACATCTTTTGTGCGTAAGTCAAGGTGATTGGTAGGCTCATCGAGAATAAGGAGATTAACAGGTTCGAGTAATAGCTTAATCATAGCCAGACGGGTACGTTCACCTCCAGAGAGAACCTTAACCTTTTTGTCGGACGCCTCACCACCAAACATAAAAGCACCCAGAATATCACGAATTCTAGTACGGATATCTCCAGTTGCCACATAATCAATTGTATCAAATACTGTAAGACTTTCGTCAAGCATCTGAGCCTGGTTCTGTGCAAAGTAGCCAATCTGGACGTTATGACCAATGGTTAGTTTACCTTCATAGTCAATCTCTCCCATGATACATTTAACCAAGGTAGATTTACCTTCACCGTTCTTTCCTACAAAAGCAACTTTTTCACCCCGATTAATTGTGAGATTCACATCATGATAAACCACATGATTGCCATAAGCTTTCTTCAAGTCCTCAGTAATAATAGGATAGTTTCCAGAACGGGCTGCAGGCGGAAACTTAAGCCTCAACGTAGAATTATCTTCATCATCTATTTCAAGGCGAACAATCTTATCTAATTGCTTGATACGACTTTGCACCTGCACAGCTTTGGTCGCTTTATATCGGAAACGTTCAATAAAATCTTCCGTATCCTGAATCTGTTTCTGTTGATTCTCATAAGCACGCATTTGTTGTTCTCTTCGTTCTACCCGAAGTTCGACATAACGTGAAAAAGGAACCTTATAGTCATATATTTTTCCGCAATTAATCTCAATAGTACGAGTAGTTACTCCATCCAGAAAAGCACGGTCGTGAGAAACCAATACCACCGCATTGCAACGAGTAGCGAGGAAATTCTCCAACCACTGAATACTCTCAATATCCAGATGGTTTGTAGGCTCATCAAGTAAAAGGACATCCGGTTTTCTCAGCAAGAGCTTTGCTAGCTCAATACGCATACGCCATCCTCCGCTAAATTCCGAAGTTGGGCGTGATAAGTCCTCCCGGCTAAAACCTAATCCGGCAAGTGTGCGTTCAATCTCAGCCTGATAATTAGTACCACCCATCATCAGAAAACGTTCATTCTCGTGAGTAAAGCGGTCAATCAGTTTATGGTAACTTTCCGACTCGTAATCGGTTCTATCCGCCAGCTCCTGATTCATCCGCTGAATATCTTCCTGCAATTCTTTGATATGTCCAAATGCCTGTTCAGCTTCTTCCATAACCGTATAATTATCACTTAGAATCATTACCTGAGGAAGGTAGCCTATAGTGACATCTTTCGGAATAGAGATTGTACCGGCAGTGGGAGTTTGTATTCCGGCAAGGATCTTTAACATGGTAGATTTTCCTGCACCATTTTTCCCTGTCAGACCAATGCGATCTTTTTTATTAATTACATATGATACATCGTCGAACAGCGCTTTGGCATTAAATTCGACTTTTAATCCTTCTACTGAAACCATCTTATTTTTGTTGTCTCTTTTCTTTGTAAAGTGCAAAGATACAATATAAAACGTGAAGAGAAAACTTTTATTAGAGGCTTCTTTAAATTATAGAAAATAGCCATTTTAGTCAACGCTTAAAATTTAATTTTACAAAATAGTTTTTTATTAAAAATGGTATTACTATTTTTGGACAAAAATAAATCTTAATATACAACATGCGCAACCTTAATATTCTAATTACAGAGATACTTTTTCTAATTTTAATAAGTTCATGTACTATAACAGATATAAATGAACCTGTTACTATTTCCGGTAAAATAACAGATTCATCGGGAACAGGAATATCCGATGTAAAAATACTATTAGAAACATCCTCCGAAAAAGTCAATACTCAAACATCGCCAGACGGGAAATATACTTTAGTGATACCAAACGGAGGAGTTGCATTTGCCACTTACTCAAAAGAAGGATATACCAGTGAAAGTAAATCAATGGCATTTAAAGGGGGAGAAAACAAAGTCCTTAATTTAAGTATGAACACTCTTAAAGAAGATGCTTATTTTAGAATAAACATTAGCGATGTATCTGTAAAGAACAGACGCGGAAGTTTTAGCGCATCAATAGACACAAATGTTAAATACGAGCTCTTATGCAAAGAAGATTGGATTAAATACGAAATTTTTTCTAATAACATTTATATTGAATATGATGAAAATAAAACGTTAGAGGAACGCACTGCCACAATTACTTTAAATGCAGATTTTGGATTAACTCATACCATTAAAATCACACAAGATGCTGGTCCGGTTCTTAAACTAATTGACTATATAGGCAAAGACAATCAAACGAGCTTCCTTACATCTGTTCCATTTATTACATTTAATAGAGAGGTAAAACTTTTATCTATAAGTTCCTCTTATCAGGATATCGATTTGACCGCTGAATATTCAGCAGATAAAAAAACAATTTATTTTCCTAATATTAAATTACCTCCATTTATTTCTACAACTATTACGTATGAGGTAGAATCTACTGATTCAGCAAAAATAAAAGAGTCATTTAACCTTAAAGTTTATGAAGGAAAACTCGATATTACAACTGGTAATGGACAAAAAATCATTTTTACCAAAGATGGAAAATATTTTTGGCTATATAATCCTAAAGCATATAACACATCAAAACTAACTCAATATTTAACAAAAGACCTTTCGATTACAGGAAGTATTACCTGGAAGCAAAACGATTATAGTGAATTCTTCTATAACCGATATAACAACTGCTTGTATATATTAAGAAACTATCGCACAGATATTTATAAAATTGATATATACGATGCTATGACAGGCCAGTTTATTAAAGAAGTGGATTTATCTGAATACACAAACGATAACCATATAGGCGAATTAGGATTTGCTGAAAATGGTATGGGACTAACATTTATGAATTACAAATTATATTCAATAAATTCAGCTCAAAATGATAAATTCGAGGTTCTTTCAGACAATAGTATGCTTTATGATCCACATCAGGTAAATTCTTTAATACCCAGGGAAGTTGATATATGCAGCAATGGAAAAATGTTTGTACTTACTAAAGGTTTTGAGATGGAAGATGTATATACTGTTGATGCCGAAACAAAAGAACTAAAACATTATTATAATGTTAACGGGCAATATGCCGTTACTAATGATTCATATCCTGGTATAGTATTAGGATCATACTATTATAAAAATATTACTTATATTGATTTCAAAACAGGAGAAAAGCGCAATATTACAACAAACAATGCTGGCAACCGCGCTACTGTAATAGCTACCGGAGAGCATTATCCTACAATATTAACATCTTCTTTAGCTACAATTTCTCTTGAAAGCGGAATAGAAAAGAAATTCAGCATGGACGATTCTTCGACCTATATAATGAATTCTTCTAATGATGGAGAGAAAATTACAGTGATATACGGTAACAATCTCTACCTTTTCAAATCGGAGGTATTCACTAAATACAGCAACAAAATAAAATAAAGAAACATGAAATATATAATAATACTTTTTCTAACATTTTGCACCGGAATAAGTTTATATGCTCAAAGCAATTACAAACAAGGATACATAATAACGAACGAAAATGATACTATAAATGGTCTTATCGATTTTAAAACTGACAGGACTAATTCTAGTGTATGCAAATTCAAAAAATCCGACAAGTCTTATGAACAGACATTTCATCCTGGTGAAATATTAGGCTATAGGTTCATTAAAGAAATGAAATATTACGTATCCAGAACTGTTGAAATAGATAAAATAAAACAAACTGTATTTCTTGAATATCTGGTTCAAGGGATAAAAGACCTCTATTTTTATTCCGGAGATAAAGATTATTATTTCATAGAAAACGAAGACGGAAGTTTGTTATCAGTTACCCAGGAACCTGATAAGATGATAGATGATAAAATCAAAGTAGATTATAAATACAAAGGTGCACTAGCCTATATTTTCAGAGATAGTAAATCCGTTTACAAGAAGATAGATAAGACGACACTGGATCGTAGTTCTATGATTAAACTTACAAGACAATACCATTCCGAAATGTGTTCACCTGGAGAAGAATGTATTGTTTTTGAGAATGATTATAAGAAGGTCTTTTTAAAATTAGACTTTTCATTATTTGGAGGTTTTCAATATATGGATTACTTATATGAAAATACAGAATTAATTAGATTTGGATCTGCAAAATCTTTTTCACCAATAGTTGGAGGAGTAATAAACGTATCCAATCCCAGAATAACAGAATCAATTAGTCTTCAGGCTGGTATTTCTGTATCAAGCATAAAAGGCTCAAACGAATATACTTTTGAGCAAAAAAACTATGAAAAGTTTAATTTTGACGCTTTGATGACAAGCGGCAATTTAGGACTAAAATATACTTACCCAAGATGGAAATTACGTCCCTCAATTGAGGCTAACATTAACTATTGCAGACTCTTTAATACTTCTACAACACTGTATTCTGAAAAGTATGTTGTTGATAAAATTAATAAAGTCACAAATAATAATTATGTTTCACTGTTAGAAAACTATATAGGATTTAGTTATGGCTTTGGATTAAACTATCAATTTAAAAAAGAAAATTCTATTTTTTGCAGATTGCTTTATACTCAAATGAGTAATAATGATGGAAATATTAAGGGGGTTCAATTAAAATTGGGATATGAGTTTTAATTGAGCTTTAGTTAATCTTCCATTCTTCACATCTAAACTTACAAAAAAGCGAAATCATTAATTAGAGTACTTTAATCAGGGTTGATAAATAACTATATTATGGTGTATTAATATCACATTTAATACATATATTTGTATTTTCATCATATACTAGATTACACATAGAATTTAAATGGAAATCTTCACTTTTAGAGAAAATACAAAAGAACGAGAATTTAAACAGTTATTTGAAACTTATTATGCTCCTTTCTGCCTATATGCCAAACGTTTCATAAAGGAAGATCAGTTACGTGAAGATCTGGTTTCTGATGTTTTTGCTTCATTATGGAGCAAGTGGGATGATATTGAATTACAGAAAGAAACGACTGTTTCATATATAAAAACAAGTGTAAAAAATAGCTGCTTAAATTATTTAAAGCACCTCGAATATGAATTGAATTATGCTGAACAATGTTTGAATAATGCTCCTCAGTATGCCACTTCACCTGACTGCGTTTACACGCTGAAAGAGTTGTATTATATCCTAAACGAAGCATTAAAAAAACTTCCAGAAAATTATCAAAGTGTATTTATGAAAAGTTTCTATGAAGGAAAAACTCATTCTGAGATTGCTAATGAAATGAATATCAGTGTTAAATCTGTAGATAGGTATAAAGCTAAAACAATGCAGGAATTGGCTAAAGAATTTAAAGATTATCTTCCGTTGCTAATTTTTCTTCAGCAATGGAACAATCTTCAATAATAAAGTTATTTTCATTAAGCAACATGACAATCTAAATAATATACAGATTATGCACACTTAATATTGTGAACCCCACTTTGGATGCTCTGAATAATATTATTTAGTAGTTAATAAAAATCGTGTAACCACATAATGTAATGTAGCTACACGATCTTTTTTTAGAATAAAAACAATCTTTTACTCAAAACAAATTTTAAAACGGACATTTCATTCCATCTATCCAAGAGATCGTTCCTGATGCTACAGCGTCATGTCCATGCCCTGTTAAATCAAGCACTGTACCATTCTGAGCTTCACCATTAAATCTCCAGTAAGCAACCAAGCCTTCAGAAGTTGGATCAACATAGCAAACATTTTCTTGCAGCTGATTCGGTGTTAATGCCTTATTCCAAACACGCGCTTCACTTATATAACCATTTAGATAGCGTCCTCTTTCTGATCGGCCAATATGGAATCCATCCATATAAGTATCATTAAAATTGATTGTACCGCCACTAGTAGTAGCATATGTTTCTTGCTTTCCATTTATATATAATGTCAGTGTATTCCCATTGTAAACAACAGCGATATGATACCATTGACCAACAGAAAAATGAGTTTCAGTAGTCATCGGATATTTTTTTCCACCAACTTTACCACCAGCCATCTGCAACTGACTCTTATCACAACTTACATCGCCAAAACGAAGTAAAAAGTTCTCTTCGATTCCCATCACAGAACTGATATAAGGATTATAATTAGCAAAGCTATTTACATATACTTTACATTCCATAGTCAAGGCTGTAAGAGCAGCAACATCTGGTGATGTAGCAAATGTTGGAATGGTAAAATAAGTTGAACCAGCTAAATTAACAGCCTTAGTTGTTAATACTCGGTTAATTACAATATAATCAGTACGAGATGCCTCTAGTACTGTCATATCTCCATTTGTCTGAGTTATAGTAACAGGAATACAATATGTTACACCCTCTTTAAAATTATCTGTAGAAATAATAGATAATTCTGCCTGAGTTGATAAATATGATCCATTTTTTATTGTAACATCACCGTCAGTCAACTGATAACTTCCCTCAGGTGGAACTTGATAAGAACGTTTATTGGCTTTATTATAGGCCTCTAATAATTCTGGCTGAACTTTCAATGTTACTTTTGTATCACTATTTACTTTATCAGTAGCTGTAACAGTCAATCCCATACTTGACGGACCATCAATGGTGAATTTTGTAGTTGGCTGTGTTTCTGTTCCTGTAATATAAATTACATCATGAAATTCAGTAGCCTCCTGACAACCAGTTATAAGCAAAGGAAGTGAAATTAATAAGACAAAAAATCCTAAAGTAAAAAGCACAGCTTTACATATAATGTTTGTTTTCATATTACATAAATTTAAAATCATAATAACTAATTATTAGTATAAACATCAAACTCACCAAATCGAATATAATACGTCGATCTATATGCTGTTACCTCAAGTTTTATATAACGAGCGGATATTGGAGAATAAAACTTAATATATTGATAAGCTGAAGCTGTTGATAAATTAGCAATACCTTGCGAAGTCCAGGTTACTCCATCACTACTAGAATATATATTTGCTTTTGTTATTCCATAAGATGCCGAATAAGAATTTGTACGTATTCCTGTAATACCCTTATACTCTGAAGCCATGTCTATCGTCAAAGCACAAGGTTGGGAAGGGTATACGTAACTGTATGTAGTTGTACTACCATCAAAAAGCCTGGATAAAGCATTATAATATGCTGTAATGTTTAACGAAGCCGTCCAAGCCGTTCTGTTTTGAATCAATGTCCCAACCATATCACTTTGAACGGGAGAATTAAAACAATTTGTATTGAAAGTATTAATAGTCAAATACACCACATTCTTATTTGTGCTAGCCGCAGCATTATCTGCATTGCTTAAAGTTGAAATGGTAATAGGTACTAAGTATTTCTCATCTTTCAACTTCGATAAATTCTCAGGAATAGTGACTGTCAAAGAATCTTGTGAAATCCTGGAACCTTTAGCTATAGTAAGACCATTACCACTAAAAACAACCAAATCACTCGGGATTGCACTATATTGAGTAGAATGTGTTTTATTATAAGCGCTGACAAGAGTTGTATCAACAGCAAAAGAAACCTTCAGATCGGTAGAAGCTTCCCTTGTACAAAAAGCCGGGAACATAGCCTTAATATCTCCAAGACTTCCTATTGGTGTATGGTATACTGAAAAAGAGTAATTATCAGAGCCATTTAGATATACTCTATTGTTGCTATCGCCAGGAAAGTCATAGGTTTCGTCACTACTACAAGATACGAGCAACGTTATTAAAACTATCAACAAACCAGCATATAGTGTTTTGAATTTTAAAAATTTTCTCATAATAAATTAGATTAATAATGTTCATAAAATAACTAATCTTTAATATACAGCTGGATTCTGCGCCTGTATAGCTTTTCTCATTGTTTTATAAGGAGGATCCAGGTTATAGTCACGATGCATATAAAATGCGCCAAAACCACCTTTTCTGCCACCTGTTTTAGGAACCCAACGGGCCATCCCTTCTAATGAATAGAGACGGCTTCCATCAATACTGAGTGTATTACCACTATATTGAGTATAAGCTACACCGCCATTCTGCCAATTGTCTCCAATGTTTTCAGTTACTACATATTTTTTATTAGGAATCCAGCTGGGGACACTTAAAGAGTTATCACTGCTAGCATTATAAGCTTGGCGAACGAAATAATTCACATAAGGTTCTGTATCCTGAGGAGGTTGTTGGCCATAAAAGTCAATAATTAACAGCTTATCGGGATTAGAAGACTTAGGACCTAATTTCTCGCCCATATGCTTGATTAACCATGACATTGGTGTACCTGTTAGATAATCGCCTTCTGGTTCATAATCTAAGTCAGCGCCGTCAAGATCGTTATCTAGAACCATATTTACCAAGTAATCACCGAAAGCATTTACACCTACACTATCCTTAGTAAACTGCGGGAAGTTCGCAATACGGATAATAGTAGGAACTACCATTTTTGTTCCTTTTACATCACGAACAAAACGCATTTCCTTATAAGCTATAGAATCATAAAATGTTACTGGATCATTCTTTTTCAAAGAAGGAATTCCTCCCCATAAACTGCAAATATCGAGACTATCAGGTAATCCCATAAAACGAATGGCTAACGAATGATGTTGAGTATAATCTGCAAACCAACCAAACGCTATAGAATGATCTGATTCTTTATAGTCACGCAAATTGGCATAGTACAAATCGCCATAAGTATATGGCTTCTGAACATTTAAAGCTTCAGGATTTGTCTGATCTTCACAACCAACAAAAATGCCGGCAGCCAAAATAAATAGTAGAATAAATATATTTGTTTTCATCGTTTACATTTTAATAGTTAAACATTATTTAGCATCCCACCATAATTTAGTGCCACCATTATCATCGCCTTTTAATAAAGTAATAGCTTTATTTACTTCCATAGTATTATTAATATATTCTGTATTTGGGAATGGCAGGCGGCGAACTTGTATGTCGGTATTTATTTTACCACCACTATTATTTACTTTATTTGGAAATATCTTAGGATACCCTGTACGACGGAACTCAGACCATGCTTCTTGCCCATTAGGATAAGTTGCAATCCATTTTTGAGTAATAATACGTTCCAGTTTTTTTTCTGAAGTTGCAGAATCATCCCATTTTACAGTTATAGAACTTAGTGCATTTCCGCTATTTCCTCCATTTTGAGGGTCTACATAATTAGCCGGAACGTTGGTTGCATCTGCTATATAAGTATCAACACCGGAAACTCCACAATATGTAAATGAATTCTTAATGCCATTTTCATAAAATTCTTGTGCTGTGCCTCCCATATTCCATCCTCTTAAAACACCTTCAGCTCTTAAGAAATATGATTCAGAAGCATTCATCCAGCAAATATTTGAGCTCGAGATTACGTTTAATTTAGAAAAAGGACCTTCTGAATAAGTTGCTTTAGAGCTGATTGTTATACCGTTACGAATTCCACGATATGTTCCATCTGATGCTTTTGCAAAATAGGTTGCAATACGAGGATCTTTATAACCATTAAGATAAGAATCCATTGTGCCTCCCATACGAACATCATCGAAACTATAACAGATTTCATATAATGGGTTGATAAATGTCAAGTCTTTTGTTTGATGCAAAATTGCAGAATCATCCGTAGTAGTCATAACGCCAACTTTATGATTCACTGCAGATTCAGCTTCTTGCTGAGCTTTAGTTGGATCAGCATAGGCGAGACGCATTGCCAATCTCAATTTTAAAGAATTTGCAAACTTAATCCATTTCTCAACCTTGCCACTATAAATAAAGTCATAGTCCGACATCAAAGTCGCAGAACTATTTCCATTATATAACTCAGTAAGAGTATTTATAGCATAATCCAGATCTTCGAAAAAGGCATAATAAACATCTTTCTGACTATCATATGAACTTTTTAAAGCTCCACTTCCAAAATTTGAATAAGGGATAGGACCATACATATCTGTTATACGTGACATCCCAGCCACCTTAATTATAGTAGCCATTGCCAAAGTTTGAGGAGATTTTGCTTCTGCAGCTTTTTTTATAGAAAGCCAAGGTTGCATTATATCAGTATAAGCTCTGTTGAATGCTGCATTATACCAATTGGATACCAAATTGTAAGTACAATTATTAGAATTAGAAAGCCATAAGCCACAAGCTCCCATATAACCAGAGAATACATCGCCAGCCAGATTTTCTGTAATCTGATATGTACCACCTTCATCCTTACCAACAATAAATACACCCTTTTCCATCTGTACAAAGAATGAACCGGTAAGTAAATTATCGCGCTGCATCATATCAGATGTTGCTTCATTTGGATTAGTGTTCCACTTCTCAAATTCACCAGTACAACCGTTTGTTGTTAGTAATACTGTAAAAACAGAGGCACACAACAAAAATTTATTTAATGATAAATATCTATTTTTCATCATATCAAAGTTTTTTAATAGTATTAGAAACGAAGTTTTACAGAAAAGCCGATATTACGAAGACTAGGCTGCATAAAATAGTCTATACCCTGAAAATAAGTTCCGGTACTTGCTGTTAATTCAGGATCATAAGGAGCTTTATTATAAAACATGAACAAATTACGACCAATTAAAGAAACATTCATGCTTTTCACAAAGCCCACCAACTTACTAACAGGCACATCGTATCCAAGTGTCAATTCTGCTAAACGAACGTTGGTAGCACTGTAAACATACATAGAACCAACTCCAGCTGTACCACCACCTATAGTCTGATAGTATGGCTGTGCAGGTATACGAAATCCATTAACTAAAGCGCCTCCGTTATCACGTGCATCAGCTGTAGTTTGTGATACTCCAAAAGCATCCATAACAGCTTGTGTTAGCGACACACCTACTCCACCCACACGGGCACTGATTAAGAATCCTAAACTAAGGCCTTTCCATTCAAAGCTATTTCTCCAGCCTATATTATACAAAGGGTTAGTATTACCGGCATATACATAGTTATTGGGATCCGCCTTTACAGCTTTAGATGTATAATCTACATTTATATAACCATGTTCATCAGTTTTCAATGTAGTTACATATAAATCTCCCATTGCGCCACCTTCTTTAAGGATAGTTTTGCAACTCCCAGTACCTCCCATATCCATTTCATTCATTGATATAGTTTCCCCATTTGGAGCTGTATATGATGGTAACAATTTTATTATTTTATTTTTATTAAGAGAATAAACTAAATTAGAATTCCAAAGAACAGGACCAAGTTCTTGTTTTAAGTTTAGAGATGCTTCTATACCTTTATTATCAATCTGACCGGCATTTACATAAAAACTACTATATCCGGATGTTGAAGAAAGCGTTGGATTAAATAATTGATTATATGTTGATGTTTTATACAATGAAACATCTAATTTTAGCTTGTCTCCCCACAACTGCGTCTGTAAACCTACCTCATAAGATTTAGTGCGTTCAGGTTCCAAACCATCATTAGGGAAGAACGTTATAGTTTTAGGATAACCTGAGGCAAGTGGATAAGTAGGGATTGTTATATAACGCTGAGGTGCATTACCTACTTCACTATAAGAAAAACGAGCTTTCATAAAAGAAAGGACTTTTGACTTAATTGGAAATAAATCTGTCAGAATAGTAGATATACCAGCAGAAGAATATAAAGGAACAGAACTAGATTTCGTATTAGCTAAAGCTGAAGTCCAATCTTTACGGGCGGTTACATCTAAATAAACTAGTCCCTTAAATCCTACTTGTGCTGTAGCAAAAGCAGCCTGTACCTGTTCATGAAAATTGTCCTGACTGGTCTTTGCCTGAGACATATTCAAATTATTAAGAGAGAACAGATTTGCTACACTCTGAAGATTACCGCCTAAGCTTGAATACTCATAAGCTACATCACGAATGCTGGTCCCCAAAGTTGCAACAAGCGAAATATCGCCAAAATACTTATTTATATTCATCATAGCATCAGCATATATCTGTTGTGTAAATACATCATCTTTATAGTATGCTCCATATTTATCAGCAAAAAGACCGGAAGTAGATGCCGAGTATTTTTTCTTATTCACTGCTGTATTATAATCTATTTTTGCCCTTCCAACGATATTTAACCAACTATTGACGTTATATTTCAAAGCACCACTAATCAAAAATCGGTTTTTATGGTTTACAAACATATCTCTTTCTGTAATCCAGTATGGGTTCTGCATTTGTAAACCCAAATCTCCATAAGGCCAATACTGAGTTTTAAAGTTTCTATCAACGTTATACCGCTCGAATGTTTGATATTTTGTTATATCTTCACTGCGAGGGAACAAGTATATTGGAACAAGAGGATTAAAATATTGTCCTTGAGAAAGCATATTTTGCTCTTTGATATTCATATACATAGCAGCTAAATCAAGATTTAGTTTATCTTGAAGAAAACTACTGGAATTTCGTATCGAGAAATTATACTTACCTAAGTCATTATTATGAATAATTCCTTCTGCTGTAGTAGATGATGCAGAAAAATATGTTTGATTCTTTTCGCTACCTGTAGATAAGCTAATAGAGTTATTTACATTGTATCCTGTCTGAAAGAAGTCTTTAGGATCATAAGAACTTGGTGTTGCCAGTTTCTCTCCCCAGCTATAATAACTGCCGGTTTCTGAACCATATGTATTTTGAAACTTAGGCATAACAAAAGGAGAGTAAAAAGAAGTACTATTTGATATATTTACAGAAAAACTATTCTTTTCTCCTTTCTTTGTTGTAATCATCACAACGCCGTTAGCTGCGTCACTTCCGTACAAAGCAGCCGCTGCAGCTCCACTCAATACAGACATAGACTCTATATCATCAGGGTTTAAGGTAGAAATTCCGTCTCCAGACTGTCCCATACCTGAATATAAATCGGATGGCTGATTTACCTGTAAAGAAGGTAATGGAATACCATCAACTACATATAACGCATTGTTATTGCCCGAAATTGATTTAGTTCCACGCATCACAACCCTTGCAGAACCTCCAATACCAGAAGAACTTGTATTGATAGTAACACCGGCTATCTTACCAGCAAGACTATTCATAAAGTTTGCATCCTTGACACCTATAATTTCGGACGCGGCAATCTGTTGCACATTATATGACAAAGCTTTTGCCTCTTTTTTTATTCCTAATGCAGTTACAACAACCTCTCCCAGTTCAACTCGGTTCTCATCAAGAACAATGTCCAATGTATGTGCATCTGTCACTGTTACAACTCTGGAAGTATAACCGGTATAAGAAATTGTCAGTATGTCTCCCTTTTTTGCATGCAAGGAAAAACAGCCATCCATATCTGTTGTTGTTCCAGTAGAGGTACCTTTTATCATAATGTTCACTCCAATAAGGGTTTCCCCTTTTTTATCCTTTACAGTACCTTTTATAGGAGAAGCAGATTCCTGTGTAACAGATTTCACTTTCTTGGTTGAAAGAATTATTTGCTTATCTACAATAGTATAAGTAATATTTGTTCCTTTAAAGATTTCGTTAAGAACTTCAGGAATATTCCCACTATTACTTTTTACTGACACTATACGATGTGTGTTAATCGTTTTGTCGTTATAGAGAAAAACATAATCGGAGTTTTCCTCAATCTGGTTCAAGACTTGCTCTATGGAAGCATTTGATAGTGCGATAGAGCTCTTTGTTCTTTGTGCATAACCGGTTGCTGCCTGCAACTGAAATACTACAAAAAACAACAATGCTAGACTTATCTTCATAACTAAAGGAAGTTTTAGATTTAAAGAACATTTGCGTTTTGAGACAATCAAATGGTTTTTTTTCATAAATTTGTGGTTAACTAAAGTTTTATACTGTATAAACTAAGGTTTTGACTTCCGTACGTATTTGCAAGATTCTAACGGATGTCTGGTTTTTTGAAAGGAGGTTGTGGGAAACCTCCTTTCTTTTTTACTAGAATGTGTTATTTCATAGGCTAACTATTTTTATAGATAATATTAATATTGGTTTACTATAATTTTTTTCCTGGTAAGCGTTCCATCCGATTTTTGTACAGGTTCTTCAATAGCCCATTTCAGATTAGTTGATTTACTTAGATAATCAAGAATTTGAATCAAAGATTCATTTGTAAAAGTTGCACGATAATTATATTCTTTCCCTGATATATTATTAAACTGGATGTCAACATTATAATGTCTGGCTAAACGTTTAAACATTTCACTTAGAGAAGTATTTCTGAAAATAAGCTTTCCATACTTCCATCCCATTTTTTCGTAAACATCAACCTTCATTTTGTTTAGTCGGCTGGTAGACTTTTCATATTGAAGTTGTTCTCCAGGTTCCAGTCTGACAACAGTTTCCTTATCTGGAACAATAACATTTACTTTTCCTTTCTCAAGTACTACTTCTATAGTACTATCATCTTCATAAGCGTTAACATCGAATTGAGTTCCATATACATATACCGACATTCCGCTGGGAGTATTTACATAAAATGGATGTTTTTTATCGGCCTGAACTTCAAAATAGGCTTCACCTTTCAATTCCACCTCACGCTTATCTCCGGAAAAGTGCACAGGATAACGTAACTTTGTACCGGAATTTAGCCAAACTACAGATTTATCCGGAAGTTCATAACGAACTATAGCACCTGTAGGAGTAGTAACTTCTGCGAATTGTAAAGCTTCGGGTTGTCGATTGAAATAAAGATAACCTAAAATTATTGAAGACAACAATAAAGGAAATGTCAGTATAGCAGCATAGCGGGTAAGTAAATGAATAAAGATCCTTTTTTGGTTATCTCTAATTTTTTTACGTGTAGTTTTATAACCCGAAAAAACATCAATAGATTCGCATTCTTCAATGTCGGCAGCTATTTCTAAAGTTCGTTCTATCTGTTTAACCTTTAATCGCAATTCTTCTGAACAGCTAATAGCTTGCTCTATCATTTCCTGTTCTGCTGCTGAACATTGCTTTTTGCAATAACGAAACAATAATTCTGGTTCTATATTTCCAATTTCTTCTTTCAAAATATATTTTTTTAGGATTCCTTTATTAATAAGACAACTGTCCAGATTAAAAAGGACAGGAAAAAACAGTTTTTTTTAAAATTTATCCCTCACCCCGTCACTAATCCACACAACAAACTGAAATACAATAAAATATAAATAATATAATAAAACACATCCATCACTTTAGTATCACTTTTAAGGTTCATCCCTCACTAAAAAACGATCAATTGCACAATTTTCTCTGCTAATTTAACCTTCTCATTAAAAGATCTGGTTCCAATGCACATTTGCAATATTATAGATACAAAGCCATGATTGATAACATTGATCAATATGTAAACAGACACATCTATCTTTCTAAATTTAAATCATTCGCCAATAAATAAAATCCATTGGTGAATGGCTTAAATTTATTGGCGAACAATATTTCAAACTTCAGCTTGCATAAAAAACAAGTTGGATGTTTCTAATTTACACTTTCACATGATTCTGCTGAAAAATAAAAATCATCCATCACTCCATCACCAACCATCATAACATACTGCATTACAATATTTTATTGGGTGATAGTAGCAAATTCAACCATCACTTTACCATCACTTTCAATACTCTACCCTCACTAATTCAAGCTATTTTTAAGTTCAATCTGATTATTTTTTTCTTTCGAAGTAGCATACCGAAAAAGGATAGCTCAAATATAGTTATACAAGCCAACCATACTTTTTATCAAAATAAAGCAGAAAAGGACTAAAAAAGGTGAGGGTAGCCCCCATTTTGTGAGGGTTCAGTGAGGGATAAAACTCATCCATCATAGCAGTAATCCGCTATTTTACAATAAATTAAATCAAAGAAGTGAGGGAGTGAGGGATGAAAAAAGAAACTAAAAAAGGGCATCCAAAAATAATTGGATACCCTTATTTTTATATAATCTACTTTATTCTTAAGTACACTGCTTAGAACAATTTAGCTGGATATTCACCTGCATCAACCAATGCCTGAATTTTGTCGACTACCGACTGACGATCATCAGCATAAGTTACACCAAACCATTTAGATGTAGTATCAAGTACTTTCACACTTGCTGTGCCATTGTTGATAAGTTCATTAACCATCAAAGGAATGAAGTATTCGCATTTCAGGTTGCTGATGTTTTCTTTCAGGAATTCAATGAAGAAATCTTCTGAATACTTGAAATAGTCAGGAGTGAATCCCCACATGTTCATTGAAACAGGAGTATTATCTTCGATAGCTACCATTTCGCCGTTTTCGTCCTTGAACTGAACTTTACCATCAATACGTTCAATAGCTGTACGTTCTACTACAGTAGTAAGGTTACCATTTTCGTCTGTAGCACAAACACCACGTGCTACGCTACCACTTTCAGAAAGAGTGTTACCTACACGGTAGCCTACCATGCAATATTCATTCTTCTTTCCTTCCATTTCAGAAAGAGCCTTACCTAAAACAGCAAAGCTGTCTTTTCCGTAGAAGTCATCAGCATTGATTACAGCAAAAGGTTCGCTGATAACATTCTTACCCATCAATACAGCATGGTTAGTTCCCCATGGTTTTTCTCTTCCTTCAGGGCAAGTAAATCCTGCTGGCAGATCGTTAATATCCTGGAATACCAATTCAACAGGAATATGATCTTCATATTTTTTGATAATCTTTTCACGGAAATCTTTTTCAAAGCTTTCACGGATTACAAATACCAATTTACCAAATCCTCCGCGGATTGCATCGTAAATTGAATAGTCCATGATAGTTTCACCGTTAGGGCCCAGACCGTCTAATTGCTTAAGACCGCCATAACGACTGCCCATTCCGGCAGCAAGTACAAATAAAGTTGGTTTCATTTCGCTTATATTTTTAAATAGGTTGTTAGTTATATCAATTTTTTACGCCGCAAATTTACAAAATTATATTCAACGGAGGTACAACAAATAGTTCAAATATGATCACAAATGGTTCAAATAAGAAAGTATTTTTCTAGAATGGATAGCCTATTGCCAGGTGAAGACCCAGTCCGTCTTTAAAAGAAGGGATATTGTAATAGCCTGATTTTGAAGTTTCATAAGGAGCATGTAACCCTATTCCGGCATCCAGACGGATGACCAGAAACGAGAGATCGTAGCGTAATCCGGCGCCGGTGCCCAAAGCAATTTCTTTGCCTAGTTTTGACAATCCAAATTTTCCACCAGGACGAGCTATATCATCTTTCAGTAACCATATATTTCCGGCATCTAAAAAGATAGCACCATTAAGATTTCCCAGCAGGTTGAAACGATATTCTACATTGGCTTCAAATTTTAAATTGCCAGTCTGGTCCATGTATGAATAAGTATTTCCTGCATCCGACCTGTAACTACCCGGCCCCAGCGAACGGATGGTAAAGGCACGCAAACTATTAGCTCCTCCAATATAGAATTGTTCATTATACGGCGCAACTTCTGAGTTGCCGTAAGCATAAAGAATTCCTCCGCTTAACCGGGCAACCAAAGACTGCCGTGCAGTAATTTTATAGTTATATCTCACTTCAGAACTAAGTTTCAGGAACTGTGCAAACGGATTTCCCAGAAGTTTCTTTTCTTCATTAAAGCTTCTTCCAAATAATCGGTATATGCCAGATGTTATATTTCCGGCAGAGGTAATGGACGTTTCCCACCAAACATGATTCCTTTTACTTTTCACACCCGCATCATCATAGGTATAGGTATAATTCATTGCCGGAATAAACTGATTCTTCAGACTGAGATACAAGGCAGGATTAGCATTCGTAACAGAATCAAAGCGTTGCGTTGTACTTTGAAGCACATTAAAAGTCAGTTTAAACGGCGTTATGGAATGACGACTTACTCTCGAAGTCTGAAAATCATACGTTGCATTCCCTCCGAAAGCCAATAACTTGAAATATCGTGCACGGTTCATTTGATCGGCATACAGCCTAAAAGTGGTTGTTGCGGGATAAGTTAACTCTTTATATCCCGTACCAGGCAGTACAATCCGGGGAATTACAAGTGCTGCTGATGCCCCCAATTCGTAAGAGTTAATAACAGAACTACTTCCGCCCACCGGATCATTAGTCTGCCATTCATAACTGCCTTTGAGCTTCACGGTAAAATTCTCACCTCCACCAAAGAGATTTCGTTTTGTAACGGAGAATGCTGCTCCGGGTCCTACCTGATCATTGGACTTGGAAGTTACATTCAGTTCTAGTTCTCCGTCAAGAGGAAGATCGTAGGCGGCATTCATCTGTACATCAAGTACATTATTTCCCTGAGTAGTATCACGGGGAGTGAACTGTAAATCGGCATACTTAAAAATACCCAGACGGTTTATATTTTCCTGTGTCCGCAATTGCTTTATCTGGGAATAGGTTTCTCCCGGCATTAAACGAAAACGATTATAAAGCACAACCGGACGAACATGCAATTTACCCTGATAATATATCATCAGGTCTTTATAAAGCAAAGAATCAGTAGGCGGTTCTCCATTTATTCCACTCAAAGCAACCGACCTATTTCCCATCTTCCATGAGCGAAGAACTAGTTCGGGCAAATCAGCTTTCGGAGTAATTTTAAGACTTACACGGCCGGATTGCCTCGTTGTATCTGCCAGAAAACTTATAAATTCCGGGCGAAAATAGTAATAACCGGCATTACGTAGTAAAGTGCTCAACCGCTGCCGTTCCTCATCTAGCTTCAAAACACTGAAATGATCGCCAGGACGGAGTATTTTATCCACAATATGCCGATGTAGCAAGCTATCAGTACGTGCACTATAATGAGAATAAAAAATAGAGTCCAGCAAGTAAGGTTGCTGCATATCTACTTTATATTTTATTTTAGCCTGACGTTTTTTAGTGGGAATTACTTCATAAGCAACTTGTCCATTGAAATATCCATAGTCACGCAGCAAATTTCTGGCAACTTTAACCCGGACATCCGGATTCACTGTCGAAATAAGCACAGGTTCCGAGGCAAAACGATTAAACATCCAGCGCCCCAATCCCTTCTCACTCTTTTTAAATGCATTATACATCCACAATCCGAAAGGGAAAGGAACCCTTACAGACGAACTTCCAAAAAGAGCATTATTGGGAGGAACGGCCAATGCAGCGTACACTTCTTCAAGAGCCTCATCACCAGACTTCGAAGCATCACGATTCTCCACCACTGTTTTCTTCATACCCGTATATAGAGTTTCATCCTCCGGTAAATTACGGGTGGTTGAACAAGCAGTTAAGAACAACAATGACAAATAAAGTAGTTTCCTCATTTCGACTCTTTTTTATCTTTATTACTTTTGAATATAAACAACTCACCAAGTCGGCGCATCTTTTTGCGAAGCACCACACCAACTCCCGTTTCTATTATTTCACCTTCCAGCAAACTCTGGTAATTTTTATTATGGAATAATTTCACATACCTTGTTCCACTGTTATCAAGCCTGTATTCCAGTGAAATATTATCAATAAATGATTGCTTTTCTTCCACAGTTTCTCCTGTAGATATTTTGCCACCAATCACTATCCGAATACGGTCATTGTAGAATCTTTTGGCAAAGCGATAAGAATAATCCGTCCGTTTTCCGGTTCCCTTTCCACTAGCTTCATCATAAGATTCCATTCCAAAAGATATATCAACCTTTTTAAGTGCACTACCCGCAATATTAGCAATCTCTCCCTGAAGGAAATTATTCAGAGCACTCCCTACATTTATACCTCCACCGGTGCCTGAAGATGTTATACCCTGCGGCATATACATGCCAGAAACAAGCATTGTAATGGCCAGTTTGCTCCTTTCCTCATCCGACATTGCCGAAAGCTGATTCTGCACAGTCATATCTTCCGGTGCTTCAAGGTCAAAGACCATACCTAGATTCTTCAGCGTATTTTTAATGGAAACAGACACATCAAAGTTCACCTGCCGACTGGTCTGGTTTTCACCAGTCACAGAGGCACGAAGTCTTTCCGAAGCTTTGAAATTTATTTTCGGATCCATCATATTGCCCGACCATTCCACATAGCTTCCTTCCTTTATAGCAAACTCTTTCAATGGAATTACCGGTAAGGTATAGTTCAGTAAACCACCGCTAAGGGTATAACGTCCGTTAAGCAACATATCTCCCTGAGGAGTATATTGCAGTGAAAGATCACCTCCACCTTCCAATTCCACCCGGTTCTGGCGATCGGGAGATAAATCGGCCTTTAACCTTACTGCAGGTTCTACCTGAATATTAATCAGCATATCCAGTCCGCCCAAAGAAACTTTCTTAGGTTTTTCTTTCGGAGGCTGCAACGTATCGGCAAAGTTGACGAAAGTCACCATATCTCCAAGCCTGTCCTGCACAGTGAGTGGAGAATCTTTCAAGACGTAGGTCGCATCTGTATTACCCAATAACCGCATATTTCCACGCATAACCAAAGCATCAACAGGTCCACGAATTGTGGTATTCAAGTCAACAAAGAGTTTTCCGTATACAAGAGATTGCTTGGTACGGTTAGCATTGAATAACTGGTAATCGTTGGCAGTAAGCTTTAAATCGGCACGCATTTGCTGCAAATCTTTAAGATCTACCGTCCCCACAATATTCAACGGATTTTTACCAACTGCATAGATATGATAATTATCAAAAACGAGCTTATTATCGGTCACCTTTATCTCTTTCTCATCCAACCGCAAACGAGCGCCCGCCTGAGGAATATAAACCGAACTGGTGTCTGCCTTGAATCCTCCGTTTATCTTGGGCGATTGCGTACTTCCTTCCAATGCTACCTCACCATTCAAAGCACCGGATAGTTTTGCCATGCCATCAGGAATAAATGCATTGGCTACGCCCAGAGGAAAAGCCTTAATCTTGGCAAGCACTTTCATTGTTCCCTCTCCTTCTGTATGGTATGTTCCATCTGCAGCAAGCACTTCCCTGCCATTATATCCCAGCTTAGCCTCCAATTGATGCACATTCTTTTCAACAGGAAGATAAGTGGCCTGCAAATTCATATTGCCTACCAGCTGCTTCTCATACATAAATTTCCGGATCCCAGCATCAGCAATTACCTGAAAGCGGTTATTCTTCTGAATATATTCTGCTTTAGTAGAAAGAATACCTCCAATATCCGGTAAATAAGGCAAGGACTGCACAACTTCTTTCAAGTCTATGTCTCGAAGTTCAGCAAGAATATCCTGCTGGGCTTCCATGTTTTCCACCGAATGAATAAACAGTCCCATTCCATTTTTATCCTGCAATTCAAGATTTGCGGTAACACGTTTTTCATTGTCAACAAAAATACGGTTATCTTTATTTAGGATGAATGGCCTGAAAAATAGTATTGGCTGATCGGGGAAGAGATTAAACAGAGTGCCCTCTTCCTGTAATTGTGCTCTGACACCCAGATTTGCTCCGGTCTCTCCTTTAGCATTAAGGTATTTCAGCATTACTTCCGCATTATCATCCTGAACTACACCATCAGCGTATGCCTGAAATACATACTGCTTATTGAATTTATTATTGATAACTCCTGCATGCAGATGAATTCCTGCTGTATCTTGTCTGATAGCCAGGCGGACAGTATCCAGCAACATACTATCAACCTGAAGCGAATGAAGTTGAGCTCCTCCTGTTAATCCTTCTTTTTGAGAAGAGATAAGATTAACTGATGCATCTTTAAAAGATATTTTAGAAAGAGCCAGGTATTCACTCAACGGATTTTTATTTCCTGCCATGAAAGCAAGCTGAGCCGAAGGTATAGCCCCGCTAAGTTCCTGATGATTTAGCCTTTTTTGCTGAATTTGTTTGGTTATGATAGTTGAAAGATTGGTTGCCTCCTTAATAAAATTTATAAGTGGAATGTGACTATTAAGTGACAGTTCCATATCGCCTGAATGAAATTCCAGACTAGTTTCAGCACTGTTGGTAGAAGCATTTACTGTAAAAGCAATAGGCTCCTTCAATGGGTGTTTAATAAGTCTCAGTTTGTATAAATCGACATCTCTTACAAACATTGACAATTCACCTTTCGTCTGTTTTTTATGCAAAAGTGCTGATAAGTTTGCATCCATCTTAAGCAGCCTGCTTTCGCTTTTTAGAACGACCTCCGCCAAAGAATTCTGTAATTTAACCTTTAAATCAATACCGGTAAAAGTAGATTTATCATATTGCAGCTCCTGCAATTTAAACCCTCCGTTAAGTTTTGTCTTTGCAGAGAAGAAGTCTGTTCCCTCTCCGGCAGCATCAAAAGAAGCTGTCAACGAATAGATAGTGTTCTTTGGAAGGAAATGGTTAACCTGCAATTTATCAACAGACACCTTTGCGTTGTAAGAGTTGCTTGCCATGTTGTATTCTGCATCAGCTTTCACTGTTCCTTTATCCTCTGTTAAGGTTAACCCGGCCAAATAACGTTCGCCTTTCATTGATGCCTGCCCCTGAAGTTTCATATTCTGAGGAACCCTCACATTTCCATTAGAGGAAGATTTAATCAGATTGGCCATAAAATCGAGATTCTTGGCATCTATCTGAAATTTAATCTCTCCGGAACGATTCTTTTTATCAGACAGATTTCTCATTTCTCCTACAGATGCCAGAGAAAAAGAGCCCGGAAGAACAGCTGAAAACCGCGACAGACGGATACTTTTCTTATTGCCCTGCACCAAAGCCCGGAGGGTAATTGCACGAAATGGATAAGAATCGCTGAACTGTTTCGATAATCCTCCCACAAAAAGTAGCACATCCTGCTTGCCAATATTAGAAACAACTGAAGATTCAAAACTTCCTTTATCAGGATTCTCCACAAGTAGCCAGTCGGCCTTTGCTGTGAGGTTAACTTCCGAATGAGGAGTATTCAGTTGCATTGCGGGTATTCTTATGGCACGGTTATCGGCAAGGATACGACCGGTAAGCGAAGTAATGCTCAATCCCGAGCGATCCCATAAAGATACTCGCTTAATACTTGCCTGCAATTCTCTGTCTTGCTTCATAAAAGAATCTACAGTAATGGAAATGTCACGCAATGCAAGATGTGACGGATCGAATCCTTTGGACGGTTCTCCAGCACCGGAATCATAATTGAATGAAGCTTTTTCAACTGAGAAATGTCTCAATTTATACAACCTCCGCATAAAGTCCAGCTTACCGTTAGTAAGTACGGCTCCACTAACATTGGCTGTCAGACGGAGAGAGTCGGCAGGTTGATCCATGTGAAAGGCTACATTCCGAAGCTGCACCCTCTGAAGAAAGATTTTCCAGCGAAAAGGTTTAGAGGGTTTCTCCTTTTTTTCTTTCGTTGTGTCGATAAGAGAGAGTTTCAAATCGGCATCTTTCAGAAGAGCATCCGTTATCAAGGCCTCTTCCCGCTTTAAATTTACCTTCTCAGAGCAAAGATATAACTTGCCAACCTTACCCCGGATGCGCATTCCCTCCATCAAATTGGACGAATTAACGAAAACCTTACTCAGGGTAATGTCATCTACCCGCAACTCCTTGTGGAATATGCGCCGCAGACCAAGGTCTACAATCATTTTATCGGCAATAAGCAGCGTGTCTTTGGATGAAATTACACTCACCTCATGCACTGCCAGATCCAAAGGAAAAGAGAGTCTTATCCGGTCAATGGATATATGCATACCCGTTTCCCGGGAAGCATATTTCACAAACTGGTTTTTTAAAACATTTTGAACAGGAGGAAGGTAGAGTAATACAAGGAGTATCACCAAAAGGATTAGCGGGCTCAGCAAAGTAATGCCAATCCATTTCAACCATTTTTTCTTTTGTCCATCCATGTTTAAGTGAAGTCTTATACAAAGAAAACATTTATTTCTACATCTTGTTTGTTTTTAGATTATTTATTCACACAAAAAATATATATTTGTTCCCATTCTATTAACATCTAAAGAAAAAGACATTATGTTATTATCAACTACTAATATCATTGAAGGTAAAACTATTACCACCTACTACGGTATAGTCTCGGGCGAAACGATTATTGGTGCTAATATTTTTAAAGATATATTTGCCGGGATACGTGATATCATCGGTGGACGTTCAAATTCTTATGAAAAAGTGCTTCGCGAAGCTAAAGACACAGCTTTGAAAGAAATGACAGATCAGGCTATGAGAATGGGTGCCAATGCCGTAATAGGTATTGATATTGATTATGAAACAGTAGGATCAAACGGAAGCATGCTGATGGTTACTGCTTGCGGAACTGCAGTATTCTATCAATAACAGCGATTAGAACCTGTTATATTTTCTTCAGAAAGGCGCGGATTCTATAAAAGGTCCTAATTAGCGCCTATTTGTTTTGGCTTAATAAGTCCAAAGTACTATTTTTGTCCCTAATTTATCAGTTTATTCTCATGAAAAAGCAATTACTGATTATATTATTAAGCCTTTTAACAGGTATATTTTCACCGGGATTCTCCCAAAATAAAAAAGAAAAAATGGAAAATCAGAAAGAAACAATGCTGTTGATACAAACAGATTTAGGTGACATAAAGATTAAACTCTACAACGAAACACCGCAACACCGTGACAACTTCATCAAACTTGCTCAGAAAGGCTTTTATGATGGTACTATTTTTCACCGTGTAATTAAGGACTTTATGATTCAGGGTGGTGATCCGGACTCAAAGAATGCGCCTAAAGGCAAAATGCTTGGTTCGGGAGATGCCGGTTACACTGTTCCTGCGGAGTTTGTTTATCCACAATACTTCCATAAAAAAGGAGTTCTTTCGGCTGCCCGTCAAAGTGACGAAGTAAATCCGAAGAAAGCTTCCAGTGGCTGCCAGTTCTACATCGTTACCGGAAAGAAATATTCCGAAGGTCAGATTCTGAACATGGAACAACAAATGAACCACGGTAAAGTAGAAGAAGTTTTCAATACTTTGGTTAGCAAGAATGCAGCTAAGATTAAAAAGCTGAGACTTGACCGCGACAAAGAAGGTCTTTATGAATTACAGGAAGAGCTGATTGCTGAAGCAAAAGCAAAGGCTGATTCTCTGCCCGACTTTAAGTTTACTCCTGAACAGGTACAGGCTTATACTACTGTTGGTGGAACGCCTCATCTTGATAACCAATATACTGTATTCGGAGAAGTGGTGGAAGGTATTGAAGTGGTTGACTCTATTCAGAAAGTAAAGACTAACCGTGCCGATCGTCCTGAAGAAGATATTAAAATGAAAGTTATCGTACTGGAATAAGATGATTGAAGTAAACAGACATAACCTTGAAAACGGACTTCGCCTGATACACTCTGAAGACTTAAGCACTCAGATGGTTGCCATCAATGTGTTGTATAATGTAGGGGCGAAGGACGAAGACAAGGAACACACGGGGTTTGCCCACCTTTTTGAACATTTAATGTTCGGAGGGTCGGTAAACATTCCCGATTATGATGCTCCGGTTCAGTTGGCCGGCGGGGAAAATAATGCGTGGACCAACAATGATATCACCAACTATTACCTTACCCTGCCCAAACAAAACGTGGAAACAGGATTCTGGCTGGAATCGGACCGCATGTTAAGTCTGGATTTTAATCCTAAAAGCCTCGATGTTCAGCGTCAGGTGGTATCAGAAGAGTTTAAGCAACGCTATCTGAATCAGCCTTATGGAGATGTGTCTCACCTGGTTCGTCCGATGGCTTTCAAGGAACACCCTTACCAATGGCCTACCATCGGCAAGGAAATCTCACATATTACCAATGCTATGCTGGAAGATGTAAAAGATTTCTTTTTTCACTTCTATGCACCCAATAACGCCATTCTTTGCGTTACCGGAAATATATCGTTTGAGGAGACTATCCGATTGGCTGAAAAATGGTTTGGTCCTATTCCTGCTCGGGATATTCGTGTACGGAATCTGCCTTGCGAGCCAAAACAGACAGAGGAAAGGCGTCAGGTAGTGGAACGTGACGTGCCACTCGATTCTCTTTACATGGCTTTTCACATGACCGAACGTATACATCCGGACTATTATGCATTTGATATTTTGTCGGATGTACTTAGCAATGGAAACTCTAGCCGACTTACCCAGCATCTGGTTAAGGAACGCCAGATATTCAGTTCCATTGATGCCTACATTTCCGGAAGTGTAGAGCCCGGCTTATTCCAGATTTCAGGTAAACCGGCACCGGGTGTTACTTTGGAGCAGGCGGAAGCTGCTGTATGGGAAGAGCTTGAAGCACTGAAGAATACTCTTGTAGATGAGCACGAACTGGAGAAAGTGAAAAATAAGTTCGAATCGGAACAAATCTTCAGCAACATTAATTACCTGAATGTTGCCACAAATCTGGCATTCTTTGAACTGATAAGCAAAGCGGAAGACTTGAACAACGAAGTGAACAATTACCGGAAAGTCACTGCCGATCAGTTAAAAGAAATTGCCTGCAAGGCTTTTGTCTGCAACAACTGCTCTACTCTTCATTATATAGCAAAGAAGGAAGCATGACCAGATTCTTTGCAACATACAAAGAACATTATAATGCGCTGCTCCGTTTAGGAATTCCTATTGTTATCGGGCAGCTGGGCATGATTATTCTCGGCTTTGCCGACACAATGATGGTGGGCCAGCACAGCACTATTGAGCTGGCAGCCGCCTCTTTTGTGAATAATGTTTTCACTCTGGCTATTATTTTCAGTACAGGTTTCTCCTACGGACTCACTCCCATTGTGGGAAGTCTTTTCGGAAAAGGCGATTCTACCGGAGCGGGACAAGCCCTGAAGAACAGTCTTGCCGCCAATATGCTGGTGGCACTGCTTATTACGGTTATCATGTTCGTAATCTATCTCAATGTGCACAACTTTGGTCAGCCAAAAGAACTTCTTCCATTGATTCGTCCATACTTTCTCATCCTGCTGGCATCCCTTATTTTTGTGCTAATCTTTAATTCATTTAAGCAATTTGCCGATGGAATTACGGATACAAAAGCCTCGATGTGGATTCTGCTGATAGGTAATACGCTGCACATTATCCTGAATTATTTGTTGATTTACGGTAAGCTTGGTCTTCCTGAAATGGGACTTATGGGTGCCGGACTGAGTACGCTCATCTCGCGCATCCTGATGGCTCTGGCCTTTGCCGGCATATTTCTGTACAGCAAAAGATATGCTATTTATCTGAAAGGGTTTAAGCTGAAAGGATTCTCGCACAGCATTTTTAAACGGCTCAACGAACTTGGCTGGCCTATTGCCCTGCAAATGGGAATGGAAACTGCATCTTTCACCTTCAGCACCGTAATGGTGGGGTGGCTAGGCAGTATTGCGCTGGCTTCGCATCAGGTTATGCTAACTATTTCTAGTCTATGCTTTATGATTTACTACGGAATGGGTGCTGCAATTGCCGTGAGGGTTAGTAATTTCAGGGGGCAGAACGATATTGTAAATGTCCGCCGTTCCGCTTACGCAGGCTTTCACATCATCCTGATGATGGCCGTAATCTCAGCCGGATCTATATTCCTTTTAAGGAATTATCTTGGTGGTATGTTTACCGATAGCCCGGAGGTTAGCCAAACGGTAGTGGCTCTTATCTTTCCTTTCCTGCTATATCAGTTTGGCGACGGCACACAAATTACTTTTGCCAATGCACTGCGGGGTATAGCCGACGTAAAACCAATGATGTATATTGCTTTCATCAGCTATTTTCTGATATCTATTCCGGCAGGTTACTTCTTTGGATTTACAATGAACTGGGGAATTGTGGGTATATGGATGTCCTTTCCTTTCGGACTTTCCAGCGCAGGAATCATGTTCTACCTGAGATTCAGGAAAAGAACGCTGTCATAAACAGCACATAAGCGGAAGCAGATATTCCAGTCTCCCGCCACTGTTTTTTATTTCTTCAAATTAAATAAAAAAATCCTTGTACAGAAGAATGATTTGTTTTGTACAAAAGAATATAATCTTCTGTACAAAAGATTGCATTCTTTTGTACAAGGAAATATTAATTAAACCTGAAGTTTTTTTAAAGCTACGTTAGGGTTCTAAAAAAGCAGCTCATTAACCTACTGAAACCTCAATAAAGAGAAGTCCGGATACAGGCTGGCTACAATCTTACTTCAGCAAAGCAGTTAAATCATCCCGCCAGTCTTCACCATTGATAGGCTGAAACGTCATCATACCTAATTCTTTTGCCATTTTAATATTGGCCGGTCCATCGTCAACAAACAATGTTTCTCCGGGCAACATATCCGCATCTTTAATCATTAACTCAAAAATGGTTTTTCCGGGCTTTACAGCCTTCAACTCGTACGAGGTATATATTTTATCGAAATAGTCATCTAAAGGTCTTCCTGCTATCGTAAAATCATTGCTACGAGCCCAGCTCATAACATAAGGATTCGTATTACTCAGAATATAGAGCTTATATTTCTTTTTAAGTTCCAGCAAATACTCCAGACGATATTGAGGAACATCGAGCATAAAACCCAGCCATCCTTCTTTAACCTGCTCGTAGGTGAGTTCTTTACCCGCCAGTTTGCTCAGAATAATCCGAAACTCTTCTGCATTGATAGTTCCATCTTCCACCTGGAGGAAAGCTCCCTTCTGATGATATGCATCCAGTAACTCGTTGGCATTAGCCACTCCTATCTCCTCAAACTTCTTCACTGCAGCTTCACGCGAGAAATTCACAATCACTCCACCGAAGTCAAATACAATATTCTTTATTCGTTCCATCTTTTTATCACCTATGAAATTCACTGCAAAAGTAGGCAAAAAAACAACTCAAAAGTTATAAAACAAGGTATTATTCCGAAAGAGTGCATCATGTAACCCTTTTAAGTTTATCTTTGCCAACAAAAAAAATATATGCAAGAAGAAAAGAAACTTCCTATACACTTCGCTCCTTTACAGGGCTTTACCGATGCACCTTACCGCAATGCGCACGAAACTGTTTTTGGTGGTGTTGATACTTACTACACTCCCTTTGTTCGTTTGGAAAAAGGGGAATCTTTCCGCAACAGAGAGCTACGGGATATAGAGAAAGAGAACAATACAGTTCACCATCTTGTACCGCAATTGATAGCAAGTACCGCTGATGAAATGAAGAAAATCGTCACTCTTTTCCAGGAAAAAGGGCATACAGAGGCAGATATAAATTTAGGTTGTCCTTTCCCTATGCTGGTACGCCGTCATAAAGGTTCGGGCATTCTTCCCTTTCCAAATGAAGTTGAGGAGCTTTTAGCGTGTATTCAAGACTTCCCGGATATGACGTTTTCGGTAAAGATGCGTTTAGGTTTGGAGAATCCAGAAGAATGTCTTGCACTTCTGCCTTTACTAAATAGTCTTCCACTGAAGCAAATCGCCTTGCATGCCCGCGTTGGCAAACAGCAATACAAGGGAGAAACCAATCTGAATGCTTTCGAAGCGTTTTATAATGCCTGTAAGCATCCAATTATCTACAACGGAGACATCACCACCATAGACGACATAAAAACGATTTCAGACCGCTTTCCGAACCTCTCAGGGATAATGATTGGCAGAGGATTGCTTACCAATCCTGCGTTGGCTTACGAATATCAATTGGGAAGGACTCTTTCCCGGGAAGAAATGTATGCCAAAGTGAAAGCGTTTCATAGTTCACTTTTAAGTTATTACGAGGCACACTTGCAAGGAAACGATCAGCTTGTAACTAAGATGAAGACAATCTGGGAATATCTGCTGCCAGATATGGATAAAAAAGCTAAAAAGAAAATTCATAAAAGCACAAAGATTGAGACTTACAGAGCTGCTGTTTCTGAGGGATTAAAGTAAGGCAAATTATATCAGTTCTTTATTTTTCGGAAGATTTATTTATCTTTTTAAGAAAAAAGAACTGGCATAAGCAGCTGTATAGCAAACTATTACTAAGTACCAAATTACTTTTATCTAATAATACCCGAAGTAATGTTCTTCGTAATTTTTGGTAAAAACATCCTGTCTCAAATGCTTATCCAATAACGATTATACATGCTTTTTGATAAGCCATTTCTATCTGATATTATTTGCCGCAAGATATGGATAAGAAAGCTAAAAAGAAAATTCGTAAAAGTAACAGGTTTGAAGCATATCTGGTAGCTGTATCCGAAGCATTAAAGTAAGGCAAATTATATCAGTTCTTTATTTTTCAGAAGATTTATTTATCTTATTAAGAAAATCAGCTGGCATAAGCAGCTGTATAGCAAGCTATTACTAAGCACTAAATTACTTTTATCTAATAATACCCGAAGTAATATCAGAAGTAAAACCAAGTAATAACAAAATAAGATAAGAATAATTTTCCTGATTTAAAGATTATAAGATTGTATCCGCCTGCATACTGCAGGATATCGGAAAGCTTTGTATATGCATTTAAGAAAAAGAGCTGTTCACTGGATTTTATTCCGGCAAACAGCTCTTTAATTATTTTTTTTAAGAAGATAATGATTATCCTAGCATTTCAAATCCATTCCATAAATTACCTTCAGGAACCGGAGCTTCCAATTCAATAAGTTCTTTCGAAACCGGGTGAATAAAGGATATCTTCCGGGAATGCAGACAAATGCTTCCGTCTGGATTTGAACGGGGGGAACCATATTTAAGGTCTCCCTTAATGGGACATCCCATTTTTGCCAACTGACAGCGAATCTGATGATGCCTTCCGGTATGCAGGTGTACTTCAAGAAGATAATAATTCTGAGAGTGCCCTATCAACTTATAGTCGAGAATGGCTTTCTTTGAATCCTTAACCTCCTTATCATAGGCATAACTTTTATTTTGTTTCTCGTTACGCACCAGATAGTGAACCAATTCGCCTTCAGTTTCCTTCGGACAGTTCTTTACTATCGCCCAATAAGTCTTTTTCACCTCGCTATTCTTAAACATCTCGTTTAGACGAGGAAGTGCCTTACTGGTTTTTGCAAAAAGTACTATTCCGCTAACAGGTCGGTCCAACCGGTGAACAACTCCCAGAAAAACATTGCCTGGTTTGTTGTATTTCTCCTTCAAGTACTGTTTTACAGTCTCCGATAGAGGGGTATCTCCCGTTTTGTCTCCCTGAACAATCTCAGAGCTCGACTTGTTGACAACAATAATGTGATTATCTTCGTATATTACGGTCATTCCTCAAATTACATGTTCATACCACCACAGCAGTGAATTACCTGTCCACTTACATAAGAAGACAAGTCAGAAGCCAAGAAAGTAGCAACATTAGCTACATCATCTGGAGTACCACCACGACGTAATGGAATAGTCTTAGCCCATTCTGCTTTTACTTCATCTGTCAACGCTGCAGTCATATCAGTAATAATAAATCCTGGAGCAATAGCATTAGCACGAATTCCACGAGAACCTAATTCCTTAGCGATTGATTTAGCCAAGCCAATCATACCAGCTTTAGAAGCTGAGTAGTTACATTGACCAGCGTTACCAGAAACACCAACAACAGAAGCCATATTGATAATGCTACCAGTCTTTTGTTTCATCATAACCGGAGTGATAGCGTGGATAAAGTTGAACGCAGATTTCAGGTTCACATTAATAACCATATCCCATTGTTGTTCGCTCATACGCATCATCAAACCATCACGAGTGATACCAGCGTTATTAACAAGAATGTCTACACGACCGAAATCCTTAACAATCTGAGCAACAACATTAGCTGTATCTTCAAAGTTTGCAGCGTTAGAAGCATAACCTTTAGCTTTTACGCCAAAAGCTTCTATTTCTTTTTCTGTATTCTTAGCATTTTCATCAATAACAAGGTCAGTGAATGCAATATTTGCTCCTTCAGAAGCAAACTTCAAAGCAATTGCTTTACCGATACCACGAGCAGCTCCGGTTACAATTGCTGTTTTTCCATCTAATAATCCCATAATAATTGTAATTTAATCGTTTATTTATTGATTGATTTCTTTTCTACGCAATGCTCCATAAACTAAATTAGTGACGTATTTCTTACGGACTTCCGGATCTAAATTACGTCCCAGATGACCACTAATATATGGAACTTCAATTCCTTTCACACAATAATGAACTATATTAGCTGTAATATTTACGTCATCGATCTGGAATACACCTTTATCTTTTCCTTCAGCAAGGACAGCTCTTAAAAGTGCTATTTCCTTAGCATCAAATCTCCTTCGAACTCTTTCTACTCGCCAAATATCACGAAAGAAATTAGCCTGCAAAGAGCCATTCCTGGAAACAACTTCCTTAATAGCATCCAAGCGAGTATAAATTAATTCTATTAGCTTCTCATCAGGGGAAATATTCTTCTCTGATACCTTCTTCATTGTTTCAGAAAGTATATCCAACTCAGATTCTACCACAGCTGAATAAATTTCATCTTTATTTTTGAAATAAGTATAAAGAGTACGTCGGCCTTTCTTAGATGCAAGGGCGATATCATTCATCGTAGTATTTTCAACTCCTGTTTGAGCGAAAAGCTGTCGAGCTACGTCTACTAGTTTAATTCTGGTTTTTGATACAGTCATAGGCTATACCTGCACATTATTGTTTTATTTGAGCAAAAGTAGTTCTTTTCTTCTTATTACACAAGAAAAGATTTACTAATTTAATTAATCGGGTTATTCAATAATCAATTCATGCTACTAGTACAGAGTGCTTTACGTTCAATTTTTATTATTATTGAAAATTTATTCTTAAAATAATTTGTTTTATAATATAAAAGCAGTACTTTTGCACTCACAAACATCGCGGAGTGGAGCAGTTGGTAGCTCGTTGGGCTCATAACCCAAAGGTCGTTCGTTCGAGTCGAGCCTCCGCAACTAAGCAAAGAGAATCAAGAAATTGGTTCTCTTTTTTTGTTTATAGCCATAATCCAGGTAATACAAGAAACAGTAGGATTCGTATTTTAAGCAAAAATAGGCTTATAACTAAAACCTGTGGGAATTATATTTTAAGCAAAAATATTGCATAGTCTAAATATAAAGAATTTTATATCTCTTACACCTCTTAATAAAGCTCTAAAAGCCTTAATCTAACTGTATTTAATCAATCATCCATTACGATGGACATTCTTAGAGTAAAGCTCATCCATTAAGCTTTCATTTCTATATAATTACTAGCCAAGATATTCATAAAAACGGTTTATAGAAATCTAAAACATCGAACTAAGACAAATAGACATAATCAGAAAACAGCAATAAGGGAACTAACTATTAATAGAATAGAACAAAAAAACAAAAATATAAAGAGTTGATAATCCAACCATTACAAAATATTCATATAATAAATACATAAATAACTTGCTTTTTAAAATTAAAGTAGTACTTTTGCACTCACAAACATCGCGGAGTGGAGCAGTTGGTAGCTCGTTGGGCTCATAACCCAAAGGTCGTTCGTTCGAGTCGAGCCTCCGCAACAAAGTAAAGAGAATCAAGAAATTGGTTCTCTTTTTTGTTTTTACTCCACATATAGCATAGCGGATCATTTTTTAAAAACCGAACATCTACAATGGATCCCGTTCAATTCCTAATTGGTCATAAATGCGATAAAATAAAATTTTCCGCACATGAATAGAAATAAGTGAATTACAAGAGAATAAGAAGGGAAGAAAAAGAGAATAAAAAAGTACAATATAAAGAATAAAAAGACAATAAAGCATTTGATAATCAAAGATTAACAAACACAAAGTATTATAGCAGCCATAAAATATAGCCACAGAGAAAGATATAAAAAGTACTACTAAAAAATAGCTAAATAGAAAAAAGCACTATATAGCTCAAGACATAGATACAATCTATATAGAAAAAAAGATCTGAATAAAAAACCAGAGTTATAGGTGCACAAGATATATTGTCTGCTATCAAATAACAAACAACATAAAAAGCATAACTATTTTATGAAGAAGCAGAAATATAAAAATCTGCTTCTTCATAAATATATTATTCTAGCTATTTCTTTTTCTTTGAGCCACTTAAGCCATCAAGGGCTTTAATAGCTGTTGAGTTTCCAGGCTCTATCTTCAGGATTTTATTCCAATAACCTTTGGAAGTTTCATATTCGCTAGCACTCTTACTTTTTTCGCCAGCTACCAAATGGTAAAATCCTAAATAACTATAGCATTCTATAAGAACCGGATTATAGCGAGGATCATTTTTTGCTAAACAAATTTCGACAGTTTTTTCGTAATATGGTTTAGCTAAACCTTTTGTTGCTTCCGGATCTAAGTTAGAATTTGCTCTTGCTCTCCAGCAATTACCTCTATAATTATCTGGCTCCATTTCTGCTACTTTAGCAAAAATACTATCAGCCTTCAATAATGAAGATGTTTTTATATTTGGAAGAATTTTATCAGTATTTGCATATGAATAATATTTCTTACCCAATTCTACTAACTGATCAGCACTAGGTTTTGAAACATTACCTAAAAATTTCTCATATGACTTTATAGCATTTACAGGATCACCAGCCTGTTCGTAATAACCAGAAATTGTAGATAAAAGTTCAGTTTTAGTAGTATCAGCTTCAATGGCTTTTTCAAAAGAAGCTATTGCTTCTGGATATTTTTTCTTTTCAGCTAATATGGTGCCATTGTATGTATAATCAAAATATGAGAACTGAGCATCTTTTGATTTATTGAAGAAATTATCTGCAGCTACGGTGGCATCATCAAATTTCTTAAGCTCTACATTATTATACATTGCCAAACGGTTGAACGCAGGATCCTGAGCATTAAGCTTCAAACCCATTTGCGCAATTTCTAAAGACTTGTTATAATCTTTATTTAAGAAAAGAGTCATAGCATATTGCTTCAAATCGTCAGTATCATAATTTCCTGAAGCGATATACTCTCCATAATATTTTGCAGCATTGTCAAAGTCGTTTTTAGCATAGTAAAGATCAGCTAATTCTTTGTTAGCTAAAGAGAAATTAGGTTCTTGTGTTTTAAGACGACCTAACATTTCAACTGCTAAAGCCTGATTTACATCACGATATGCACGAGCATATTTAACATAAGCTTCGCGACAATTTGCATCAAACAAAATAGCTTGTTCATACATGCTACAAGCTTGACCTGCATCTTTTTTAGATTCGAAAATATCACCAGCTAATACAAAAACAGGTGCATACTTTCTTGTTATTTTCTGTGCTCTTTCAAGATAATCATTTGCGGCTAAAAGTTCGCCATTTTCTAGATAAGCACGTCCAGCTTCCAAAATAAGATCAACATTCTTCTTATTTTTTCCTTTTAAAACATTCTCAATAGCATCTTTTGCTTGAATAGCATTTGATTTAATCTGCAACTTCGCTAAACCAATATTATTCAAAGCACTCTCAGCTTCTAATGACAAGCCCTTTTTATAGTAGTATAAAGCAGAGTCATTCTTGCTCTCTCCAAAATAGACATTCCCTAAGAAGTAACAAGTTTCAGCAGAATTTGCAGAATTAGATTTCAATTCCTGAAACAATAGGACTTTAGCCTGTTTTTGGAAACCTGCCTTATAGAAAGAGATACCTTCACTATCCTTCGCTTGAAGTGGAGAAAAAGCAAAACTTGCCAAAAAGAGGATTGAAGAAAATATTAAGTTACATTTCATCACTTTGCAATTTTTAAATCAATAATTAGTATTCGTCTTTAACATTTACAATACGTACCGGTTGTGTTGCAGGAACCAAACCGGATTTAAGAATGATCCTTTGTCCGCGATCTGAAGTTAAGAAATTAGCAAATCCAGAAGACAAACCTTGTCGAGGATCGTTAATTAACAAATATACAGCACGGTAAAAAGGATAATCGCCCAAAGCAATATAGGCTTGATAAGGTTTATAACTATTAGAACCGTCAGCTATATTGTCTTTACTAACAGCCATTACCCGAACTTCCTTCTTAAAGGTTAAATTTGTTGTGTCATTTTTAGCACCTAACCAATTAACACCAATAATCCCAATAGCATTAGGAGTTTTAGAAACATAATCAAACACTTGTAGATTAGTCTTTTGAGCATTAATTCCTTTAGATGCAAAAGGTTTTCCTAAACAAATAGAGTCTTTTGCAAAACGGACTGTACTTGAATTTGGATTATCAAAAACAATTTGAATATTACCCAATTTAGAATTTGGATAAATTTCTTTCCATTTAGTAATCTCACCAGTTAGAATTTTCCTAACCTGGCTAACAGTAATAAGAGAATCTGGATTTTGATTATTAGTAATCAAACCAACTCCGTCATAAGCCATTATAACCTCACGTGGGAAAAACTTACGACTATTAAAAGATTGTATTTCTTTAGAAGATAGTCTGCGAGTGGAAACAACCAATCGCACACTATCTTTTAATAAACTATTTATAGCATCTACCTCACTACAATATTTAGGCTTTATATGAGCCTCAGAATTTAGCCCTTCAAACACTGCAATTTCTTCTTCTATAATGGGTTTAAAACCTTCATCAACAGCAACAGGAATAGTTCCTGATATTAATGTATCAGTCCACCCATCTTTAGGCTTATTATCTTTACATGAGCAAAGAAGCAAAAAGAATAATATTGGAATTAATTTGAAGAACTTCATAATTTTATTGTAATTTAAAGGTAATAGGCACTACATAATATACTGGAACGTTCACACCATTTTGTTTACCAGGAATCCATTTCGGAAGAGTACGGATTACACGAAGAGCTTCTTTGTCACAATATGGATCCAAAGAACGCATTACTTGTGCATCTTTAACTTCACCTGTTTTAGAAACAACAAAACGAATATAAACTTTACCTTGAACACCATTTTCCTGAGAAATTGTTGGATATCTCAATTTATCGAAAATGTATTTCAAAAGTTCAGCTTCACCACCTGGGAACTGAGGCATCTGCTCTACAGCTGTATAAGGTTTTTCTTCTACTTCTTCTACAGGAGCCTGAGTTACAACTTGCTTAATTTCAGCAATGTCTTTACCGTGTTCCTCATCGTTACCTTTTACGTCAGCGATAGAAATAGTAACCTTAGATTCTTGCAATTGTTCCTGACTCTTCATTTCGTCTTCATCTCTAACTTCAGAGTCTTTCTTAATTACAGGAGCTACGAATTTCACAGAACTCTTTAAAGGAGGAGGAGGAGGAGCGATAGGCTCAACCTTATTCAACTTTTTATCCTTTACTTCAGCTTCGTCCAACTTAGATAAAGTAGTTACTTCAGTCATAACTTCTTTTTGTTCAGGAGTAGCCAATTTAATAAGTTCTGGTACAGCTATAAAGAATGCAGTCAAAAGAACAATAATCAGCAAAGACAGATTATGTCTCCTTGGAGCATCCATACGCATTTTGTATGCACCGTACCCTTTATTTCTTCCTTCGAATATTAAGTCACACCATTCTTCAGAAGCTAAATTAATTTTTGCCATTTTACTTTCTTGTTTTAGTGTTTAACTTAATTATTTCACACCTTGGGCAGTAGCTAATAAAGCTTTCTCGCCATCAGTGATAGGTACAATAACATACTTACTAATACAGCAAATCTGCATTTCGTCTAGAGCATCAATAAGATTTTTGTATGTTGATTTGTCTGCTGCTTTGATAATAACTGTAGGAGAACCTTTTTCTTCCTTAGCTTCAGCAATTTTTGCAGCACATTCTTCAGCAGAAATTTTCAAATTCTTTTTCTGTTGTTTCAAATCATTAACCTTCGCTACAATACTTCTGTTTTTGCTCAGAAGTAAGTCTCTTATCCCAGTAGCAGTATAAGAAGTAGCTTGCAACAAAGAATTATCACCAGCTTTAAACTCACCTAGATAATAATAAACCTTATCTTTTTCACCAAGAATCAAAGTTACAGCTTGAGAAGCCTTAACTTTAGTCTGTAGAGATTCATCAACCTTATCATTAGTTGGCATACTTATCTCCATCGTTTGAGGTTTACTCAAAGATGTACAAAGCATGAAGAAAGTGATAAGCAACATGTTCATATCCACCATCGGCGTAAAGTCGACGCGGGTTTTCATTTTTTTCTGCTTTCCCTTTTTTCCTTTTCCGCTATCTTTTTGTTCTACATCAGCGCTCATATTTCATCTATTTTTTTTCGGCTTCAACAGCTTTCAAAGAAGTGATCAGATTATATCTGTTTTCTTTTATGTCTTGAAGTGAATTCATTACTTTCTTTATTACAGAATAAGGAGTATTCTGGTCAGCTTTAATAGCAATACGTAGATCTGGATTCGTAGTACGAGCAGCTTTTACCCATACTTTGAATTGATTGTCAACACTATCTGTAGGTATACCTTCATTTTTAAGAACTTCGTCCTGTTTTGCTTCAGGTAAGTCTAAGAAAGTGCTCATACTTTTCATCGGCACACCAAATGTGGTGTTCTTTCTGAAACTTTTAATTTGTTTAGGTGTAAATTTCACACCATATTGTTCTCCCACACTTACAAGTGTTTGTTCCATGTCATCTGGTCTATCCAGGGCCATAAACACTCTGCCCTCTGGATTGACAAGGATTGAGAGGACATTCTTTTCTGGAATTTTAATTTCAGAAACAGAACCTGGTGTCGTTACTTTTACTGGTTCCTTTTGTACGAAGGTTGATGTCAACATAAAAAAGGTCAAGAGCAATACAGTAACGTCACTCATCGCTGTCATATCGATGAAAGTGTCCTTTTTTGCAACTTTTACTTTAGCCATAAGTTATTTCTATTTTTAAAAAAAATTATTTACTGCTTATTAGTGAGAAGCTGCAAATGTCTGAACAATAGAGAAACCTACTTCGTCAAGGCTAAATGTTAATTTATCGATTTTGTTTGAATAATAGTTGTAAGAAATAACAGCTAACGCACCAGTAGCAATACCACAAGCAGTATTAACCAACGCTTCAGAGATACCTTGTGACAAAGCTGTAGAGTCAGCACCACCACCAGATGACAAAGCAGCAAATGAACGGATCATACCGATTACAGTACCAAGAAGACCGAACAATGTACCTAAAGTAGTGATAGTTGCAATGATAGGAAGATTTTCAGTCATCATTGGTAATTCAAGAGCTGTAGCTTCTTCAAGTTCTTTTTGGATTGCCAACAACTTTTGTTCTTTACTTAAGCTAGCATCTTTTTCCATTTCATCATATTTAAGCAAAGTAGCACCTACTACATTAGCAACAGAACCTCTTTGTTTGTCACAAATTGCTTGAGCACCTTTAAGATCACCTTTTTCCAAAGCAACTTTAATATTTGCAACGAACTTAGTTAAAGAACCCTTACCATAAGCACTGCTGATAGCGATATAACGTTCAACACTTAATGACAATACAGTGAATAACAAAGTCAAAATAATAGGTACGATAACACCACCTTTGTACATAGTACCTAGAAGCTTACCTGGAAGAGGGTTATTCGAAGGATCATTATTCACAAAGTTCGAAGGATTACCTAATACAAAATTATAAAAGCAAACTGCAATAACCAAACACGCTAGAATTACAAGACCCGCGTTTTTAATACCTTTAACAGACGTTTTCTTAGATTTTTTTTGAGTAGTTTCCATAATAGTTTTTTTTAAACAATTTATTTTTAGAAATTAATAATTTTCACTTATATAACTTAACCTTGATATACAATACATATAAAGCTGTAAAAAGCAATGTGCTATTTTTTTATAATAGCATATTCCAATTACGACTAACGAATTTATTCTTAATTTATTTCATAGCATATTTTATATACCTAAAAGTGTGTCTTAAATAGCATTTACCGTCTAAACGTAAAACGTGCAACAAAAATAAGAACAAAATTGTTACTATGGTACGTTTTTACAATTTTTAATCAGTTTTTTTTAGGGTAAATAGACTTCAAACACCAAAATAGATAAAAATATGTAACATCAAAAACATATTAGCATTTATAACAGATTATATATCTGTATTTTGTTGCAAATATAATAACAAAAGTAATATATACATTATCAAATGTAAAATAAGTCTGTAAATAGATATTATTTTGATAAAATTAATATTTTATATATATTATCAATACTCTAATAAACCTCATATCTCAGATTGATATGCCTTTTGTAACTATTTAGATAGTAGATTCTAATATTATTACTGAAGACTTTTGCCACACAATAATTTCCATACCAAACACATTTAAACTATCATTACTATATTAGCGAGCAATAGTACTAAAAAAAACACAATTAGTCAATAAAATGCTATATAAATTCAATAAATTTAATTCTAAAAGACAATATATAAGCAATAATTACATTTATCTAAATTCAGAAACTGAAACACAAAGCTGAACACCCATGCTAATTAGCTAATTTCTAGACAATTAATCATTTATCAATATTTCCTCATTAAATTGATATATGCGCATAAAAGCAGCAGAGCAGCTACAGTATTCTGCTTAATTAGAAAAACTCACGTTATTCGGAGAGAGGAGGTAGATCGATAAAAATACGCATATATACAAAAAAAGAGTCCCGTTCATTATTGAATGAACAGGACTCTCAGATAAAACGGCAGCTACCTACTCTCCCACTGTTACGCAGTACCATCGGCGTGATCAGGCTTAACTTCTCTGTTCGGAATGGGAAGAGGTGGAACCCTGATGCTATAGCTACCTTAATATTTTAATT